>Ga0100378_1004016_pt1 | contig 13873 bp, 16 predicted proteins | sample CryGeymeta201502_FD_81535 | JGI IMG/M metagenome (GOLD analysis project Ga0100378, IMG submission 81535) | Groundwater microbial communities from Crystal Geyser aquifers in Utah, USA - Crystal Geyser metaG 2015-02 | ecosystem: Environmental > Aquatic > Deep subsurface > Groundwater | place: USA...
AACTATAACTATATATTTAAGTTATATTTCTATTTACTTATTATTTTCTTTTAGTATTGTCGGTGAGAATATAAGTGCTGTTTCAACTAAATACAATACAACATATAAAAGAACGGAAGGGGTTTATACAGATATTAATTCGAGAACTCAGCTTATGTTAGTTGATACTCCTGGGGCAATAAAAATTTCGAGAAGTTTAAATTCTAAAAAAATTATAACAAAATCATGGGATGTTATTCTAGATTCAGATAAAGTAATATAAAATTATACATAAAATATAATTCTTGAAAATTTATACAATAATAGGTTATGTTTGTAGTCGATAGTGTCAAACGACTCGATAGTGTAACACGTGAAGCAATTAAAAGATTTTTATCATTAAAATTTAATCCAAATGTAATAAAGGTACTATCTAAAATAAAAAACTATCGCGATAACGACGTAGACTTAGATGAAGTTGCCCAAATGACAAAAGAAAATATTGAATTTGAAAATAAAAAGACAAACGTGTCGTGCTTTCTAGTAATGAATAAAATAGATTTATGTACTAATAAAAGAAGATTACGTTCACTTCAAGAAGAATTGGAAGATTTAGGTGCATTCGAAAAGACTTTCCATGTTTCAAGCTTAACTGGTAAGTTACATATAAATCATATACTTAACACTTAATTTAATTTATTACATTTTAAAGGATTTGGCATGGACAATTTAAAAAATTACTTATTGAGCTGTGCCGAAAGGAGAGAATGGAAATTTCATCCTAATGCTAAATCAAGCAAATCTGATATTGAAAAAGCAGAAGAAATTGTGACTCAATATATTTTCGATAGATTTTATAAAGAAATTCCTTATGAATCATTGTGTATGGTTACTTCATGGGTTCCATTTAGTAATGGAGAATTACAAATAACATTTAATATAGAATTAAAGAATAATGTGCAAGTTAAGATGTTTATAGGAAAAGATGGTATAGTTATTAATTAAAATTATTAAAATGATCAATAATCAATAATTAAATACTTTAATTATAATTAGGCACAGTTATAAAGGACTTAACAGCCGAAACTGAAAAAGGTCTAACTTCGTTTTTTAAAAAACCAGTTAAAGTTAAGATGTTTACAACATTAAGAAGGAAAGAATATAACTCAAATCATTTTACAAATACAGGAAAAATGACTCCAGATCCAAATTCAATAAAGGAAAAACAGGAAGCTCCATTTGAAAATAAAAAAGAGTTCCAAGAAAAGTATCTCGATAAACTAAAAAAGAATTAAAATTGATGAAATAGATGAAATGGTGTTAATATAATTAATATAAATTGATGTAAATTTATTTGAATTATTGATTAGATTGCTTTTATAATATTAATAAGAGTGAACACATTAAATAAATTAAATATTAATTTAACAAGGAAAATATATTAAAATTATTAAACTAATCAAATATTTAATTAACAATATTAAACATATAACATATATACTATTATTAAAAAATAATAAATAGTTATTATAAATAAAAATTATTCTTAAACTAAAATAATAAAACTAATGCTATTTAGTTTTTTCTTTCTCTAAGTTTTCTGCTTGTAATTTATTTTCTTCAAATCTTTTCAAATTAATTGCTAACATATCCATATAAGGATATATTTCAGGGCAAAACATAAATAGACAATCCCATACTGGCTTAACAACGAAGCTTATAAAACCTATCTGGGATTTATTTCTGTCAGTTGTTTTTCTATCACATAATAAAGAAATAGGTAGTCCTTCTTTAAGCTCCACATCTCCTTGGTGGAAAAATTCTTCTAAAACTCTGTCAACCCAAATATTATATATTTCATTAGGCTTAATAGGATTAGAAATATCAGAACAATGTACTAAGATGTCTAAAATCATTTGTTGATTTTCGTATGTTTTTGATAAGTTGTCTGGGAATATAAGTCTGTCTACATTGTTACCATTTACAATGTTGAATGTTTCAACTTTGGATTTTATATTTGCGGTTAGTTTGAAGTGATATGCCATGTCAGTTGCTAGAATATTCTCTATTATTCTTCTGGTACAATGACGAACCTCCTCAGAAGAGAATAGCGAAAATATATTATTTCCTTCAACTTTTATCGCCTTAAAAGTTTCTGCTGAGTGCATACTTTCCAAAACAGAAATATCTATTATGTATTAATATTATACAAACATAATATTTATTATTTATATAGTAATTTGATTACCATTATAAGTAATAGCAACCTCCTTCTTAGCATTAATTTGATACATATTATTCATCCCAGGATGTTTCATATCATGACACACTGCAGCAATTAACGTTGCAAACACATCAATTTCTTTAAGCCTAAATTTCTTAAATATTAATTAAAACTCTTACATCGACTATATTTCCTTTCATAAGAACAACATAAGTTGTTTGAAATACATCAGCTCCATGGAGATCATTATGATATGGATTAGTTCGATAATAATTTTGGCTAACATAAGTTAAAAAGTTCTTTAAATTTTTTTCATCTACTAACGCAATCAACTCACTATATCTATCAAACACTTCATTAACTGTATATACAATAGTATTCTTTCCAACTAGTTTATCTAACTCGAAAACATTAAATTCAAAACTTTCCACGTTTTTTAAGATAGCTTGGAGTTTACTTGCATCTAATAGACTTAATGAATTTGCTACTGAAGATCGATTTTGATTTATATTTTGGAACAGGCTTGATTTCCTTTTGTTTGCAGAATATAACGATTTTGATGAGTTTTGTGAAAGATTATTTATTCTATCTTTTGATAATTCGTTAACTTTATCTAAGTCACTTTTCTTTTGGTCATTTTCAAAATATTTTGAGTAGTAACGAAGGTAAGCAAATAAAGCCTTACCTCCGCCGGTAAATTTAATATCGTTCATTTCAGGCTCGAAGATATCGGAAGTAACTGTCTTTAATACACTAAATAATTGTTATATTAATTATATTACTAGTCAATTTTATCAATTAGCTTCAACTTGCCAGATATAGTTTCTCTTGTTTTAATATCTTTTAGTTTGTTTACCACCTTTTCGTAGATTGTCATTATTTCCTTTTCTAAATTGTTAAATAATTTGAGCTGGTTTGAGTCTTTAACCTCTTTATTAATAAAGCTTATTAAATCGACTTTCTTTATTATATTATTCTTAAATATGTTAAGTTCTTGAAATATTGACTTAGTTGCAATTTCATTGATTCTACCTTTTTAAATGAATTGAATTTATTCATTAATGTTTTATATTATATTATTATTTATTAATTATACTTACTGTCCAAATTCATTTTTTTAATCACATCAGTTAACTCATGTCTTTCAAGTTCTATAAATTAACTTTAAATACTGAATTACCTTCATCGATTAATACTATATTGCTTTGTAAGTAATTCTTTTTAATTTCCAGCTCTTTTTCTGATAAACTTTCTAAATTAATAAATAAAATAAGTTAATTAAGATTAAGCAATTAATAAATTTATAAATCTATATAATAGTAATATACCATTTGAGTATAAAATATTTGCTTGTGCAAGTCTGACAACTTCAACAACAGGGTTATTCTCTAGGTAGAAATAATTATTCGGACTACATCCTAATACTATAAAATCAAAAAATTCTTCTCCAAAATTAATAATATTAGATAATTGTTTTCCGACTGTTACAATATCGTCTTTATCTTTATCTAAATATTTAAAGCTGTATCTTTTTAATCCTCTTTCTTTACAATAATTTTTGAAATTTTTTTCAAGTTCTTTATCATACCAACCGTTTTTTGATTTTAGGCATACTCCTCTTACGTTATCTTTTGTTATATCAATAAAAGATAGTATTTTTTGAAATGCTTTAAAGGATTTCCCATAAGAATTTTTGATGCAGACTAACCAGTAAAATCCACCGTCGTTTTTGGTTTTTCTAGTAGGGTATTCTTTAACTATCATAACTGGTGAGTTGGCGTTTTGAAAAAGATTTAGCATTCCGCTATGAATTTCTTTATTTTTCTTATTATTTTCTTTATATCCTACTACCAGTAAGTCAGCATTTAAATCAGTTGATAAATCAATAAACTGTTTGTAAGAATACGAACTAACCGAAGATTTTTCAATACATACACTTTTATAATCGCTAATAACGTTTTTGGTACTTTGTGATCTATGTACTTCTTTATTATAATTTCGATAGTTCGACCCACAAGAATCAAGCTTTTTACTTGTTTTGTAAAGAAACGGAAATGATTTTTCCTTTTCTGTATTTTTAATTTGAATAGCGTTTAGCTTATCTCCCTTTGTGTAAAATTCATTTAATATCAGTTCAAAAGCAGCCTCCGTGTATTTTGAACTATCTATTGAAATGCAATATGATAACTTTAAGCTTAACATTTTTTATTTAATTAATAAATAACTAAAATTATATTACAATAACTAGTTTTTAGTAATAAACTTTAATTACTATCTTTAATTAGAAAATGGGAGTTATGTAATGTTACAGTTAAAGAGGGAAATTCATAAAAGAAGTTCATGATTACATTATATCAATAATGGTATAGTATTAAGAAGTACTATTAATAATATATTATAATTATATTTAAGTAATATTATCTTGTTAATATTTAAGATCATATAAGTTAATTATTATAATAATTCAATAATTATTTTATAGTTATATACAATTATAATTTAATGAATAAATAAAATCAATATATTTATTTTCTGAATTTAACATTAAAGTTCGGTTTTTGACTTCCTAAATTAGACATACCTTTATTATTAGTATTATTAGCGTTATTAGTCTTTTCGTTACTATTCTTTTCGTTATTACCTTTCAAAAATGTTTCTTTTTGAAACTTTTTCTCGCAAAAATTAAGATGCTTTTTATATGCTTCTTCGTTATATCTACGACTACATAGGTCACAGTGGGTATAACCATCATACATTTTGCTATCATACGCTGGTTCTTTTGAAACTACAATATTACCATTTTTATCTATAGTAGTTGTAGGAGCATTTCCAGCTTTTATTTGATTTCTAAATTGTTCTGACTGCATTTTCCATTTTGGAATTTTTTTCTGTAAGGTGTCTTTTACATTCATTTTCTGATTGTTTAATCCCATTTTAGATTTCTTTTTCTCTTCTAACTCAGCATTTTTGACCAGCATTGCATGTTCAGAATCAAGTAATCTCTTATTTTTACTATTAAAAGCTTTTCTTTTTTGTTGAAAGACCTTTTTGCAGATTTTACCGTGCTTCTCAAAGGATTTAAGATTGAATTTTCTCCCGCAGTATTGGCATTCTTCTCCGTTGTCATCTTGACCTTCATCTTCATCAGCACTATATTAATAAATATTAAATAATAAATGTTAAGTTTTAAGTGTAATTAAGAATGTTTTATATTAATTATTTACTATTCTTCAGCAGGTAGTACTGCATTTCCTGTTGCGAAAGCTGGTCTATCATCAACAAACTCTTCTACTTGTTTGTTGTTATTGTTGTTGTTCATATTGTTGTTATTCATATTGTTATTCTTTTGGTTACTTTTTGTATAAGTACCATAGTTATTGTTGTTATTATTGTTATTATTATTGTTGTTATCGTTATTATTTTGCTTTTTATTTCCATATAGATCTTGTTTTTGGTTATTAGTGTTACCTTTATTATAATTATTAAATTTATAATCTTCAGAATCACTTCTAGTGTTGTTACTATTTCCATAATTATTACCTGTTCTATTTAAATTAGGATTTTTGACCCTAACATTATCATTATTACTTCCGGTTTTAGGTTTTTGATTAAAATTGCCAGTATTATTATTAGGCGTTATTACTGGATTATATCCTGAATTATAATCCATATTACTTGTTTTTATTTTGGCTCCGAAGTTTTCTTTGTATCCATTGTTTTTATTCGTATTAAGATTACTATAATTGGTATTATTATTAGTGTGATTTGTATTAGAATTTGTATTTTCGCTCATATAGTCATTTGACACATTTGAGACCTTTTTTGAACCGAAGTTGCCTGTATTATTATTGCTGTAGTCTACATTCTCTCGATTATCTCTTTTTCCATATTTATCTTCATTTTCAAAAGTTGGATTGAAGGCCTTTCGGTAATTAGCACCATCACTAATATTTGATATATGGCCTCCTTTGTAATTATTATTTAGATTGTTTAAGTTATTTAAGTTATTATTTTGATTATTGTTGTTTAGATTGTTTATATTATTTAGGTTATTATGTTGGTTTTGATTTCCAGTATTCATAGAGTTTAAAATATTTGAATTATAATTTGGAATCATACTATTTGAAATTACTTTATCTTGAATTTCTGGTTTTCCTCCAATTTTATTTTTTAATAACTTTAGAGATTCTCTAGCCTCATTAATTTCATCATCATTATATTTTACATTTCCAACATCATTTTTTACTCTATTTTGTCTTTTTATATCAAAGTTATTGCCTGTTTTATTTATAAAATCTTGAGGTTGGACTCCTTTTAAATTGTTGCCTATATTGCTAACAGTATTCATTCCTGTAAAACCTAATAATATAATAAATTTAATTTACCAAGATTTGATGTTATTGCTAATTCTCCTGTCTTAAGTAAATTACCTTTTTCATTATATTCTCCTTTTCTAACTCCGATGTTACCAATATAGTTTAAGTTTGTTAATTTTTGCATTTATTCTATAGATATTATAAACATTTAAATAATAATAAAATAAATTATGTTATGAACTAATTATATAATATAATAAATTATGTTAAAACTGTAATAAATAATAATTTAGTTATTTGAATATGTATTAGAAAGTTTATTAGAAAGTTTATTAAATTGTAAGAGGTTAATTCAACAAACAAGAATTTTCAATTTTAATCAATAATTCAAAGAATTACAAAGAAATATTTTTGTTAACTAGAACTTTAACAAGAACTATAATTACAATAATTATCAAATAAATTTGATATATATTTATGTTATGTCACTCAAATCTAATGTTAATAATTATAATAAACTTTATTTATATAAAAATTATATAATATTTAAATTAAGTTATTAATTAATAACAAAAATGAGTATAGAAAATAAACCTGAATTATTAGATTTAAACGGGTCAGAAGCTATAATAGAATATAATCCTTTTAGAAATGTTCTTGTATATGCTGTTGGATGTATGTTAGTCTATTGGGAATTATCAACAGATAAAAAACTATTTTTAAAATATCACGAAGGAAATATAGGATGTTTAAAGTTTTCAAAGTGTGGAAATTTCTTAATATCGATTGATAAATTAACAAGTCCGCATCTTGTTATTTGGAATATTCCTAGTTTAACAGTACATTTTCAAAATCATATTCCAATTGGTTTAAATTCTATAGTAAAAGAAGATCAAAAACAAATTAACTACCAAGGAGATAATGTAAACTCTGTTAGTGATATTTTTATTTCTTTTTTGAATGAAAGTTATTTTATTCTTATTATAAATGTTGAAGAAAAGCAAAAGATTTTCTATTTCGAGTTTAAAAAGCAAGTAAACTTACTTTTCGACTCAACATTAGAAATTGACAGCTATTGTTTAGGTGTTGATTCATTTGACGATGGTAAACTGTTCGCAACTCAAGAATCAAAAACTATAAAAATATGGAAGATAGAAAATTTAAAAATAGTATTAATAACCAAAATACACGTGAAGCAAAAGTTATTAGAAAACTCATTAAATATCTGCAGATACTTAAAGCTCATAATAGTTTTATCAGATACTGGATCTGCCTTGATTCTAGATGAAAATGGCAAGTTTTTAATTTACTTAACTCAAAGCGCTGAAGGGGAAGACTTCAGTTCGGCAGTAGTAGTCAACGAAAACCTTTACTTAGGTGGAAACAAAGGCTCTATCTATTTATACAATCTCAACGGATTTAATTTAGTCAATATGGTTGCGTACGACTCTTCGATTAAGACAAAATTCCTTAATAACAAAACAGAAAATAATATACAAGAAGTACTTAAAAATATTAATAGCGGAACTAATATCAATAGTATGAATATATATTCAACAAGTAGTAGTGATTCAGATTTAATTAAATCTCTGGGTATTAATAATCCAAATAGGATTTTTAATTATGCTAGTATTAGAAATAATCAATTAAAGTCAAGAGTATTAAGTATTGGTCCTTCAATAACGAATATATGTGTCAGTGGTAAGATATTATGATATGTTTGTTATTTATTATACGTTATTTTATGTTATTATAAATTTTGATATTAATCAATATTAATATTATAGAAAGTAAAGGAGTTATTATCTTAAGATTTACTGATAACTCAATATTAGCAAGAAATATTGAAGAGATCCAACCCAATTTTGTAAAGAGTAAACAAGTCATTTTAAATAGATTTATGTATTTCCATTATTCTCATTGGGATTCGATTAAAGATATTTTATGGTTAAATGATGATCCAAAAACGTTTATAACTACTTCCGATGATCAAAGTTTGATGATCTGGACATATCGTGGTGATAAGTGGACAAATTCATATTTTGATTTATTAAAAACTATCGACAAAAACTTAAACAACTTTAGTTTTATCTCAAATGATAAAAAAATAAAATCCTTGTTAGAGAATAAAAAATCACAATCTCAACAAAAGTCTTATTATTCAAGTAACAATGAGCGAGATGAAACTGACTCAAACTTCTCCCAACAGAAATATTTTATAAATTGCTTAGCACTCCATCCTAAATTTCAAAATACTTTTATAGGAGGAGATAATAAAGGAAACTTATTTATATTCGATATAAAACTTCAAAAAACAGTTAAAAAAGTAGTTATCGGTAACTTCCCGATAAATATGCTAAACTTTTCTCAAAATGGTACTTACTTATCGATAGGTTTTGAAACAGGTTTAGTAATACTTTCAGACTATTCTAATGACTTTAAATTTTGCACCAAACTAGAAGACCACTTTATAGATTTAACCAACACAAACTCAAGAAAGAATACAAACTATTTCCTTTCATGTAATAATATATTACTATATTTATATTATTAATTTAATTAATAATTTTAGTTGTTCAATTCTTAAAGGTGAAATCATATGAAAATGTAACCAATCTAAATAACGCAAATTCAAAGACATATTACTATAACCCAAGTAACGAAAACAGTTTTAGAATTATCACATTACATGAATTAAATACTTTACGTCTTCAAAATATTTCAATACAGAAATCAACCTTTCTTACAAATACTATAAGAACATTTTCTTACAATAATGGCAATATTAATTCGGTATTAATTCATCCAAGTGAAGATTATTTAATAGTCCTACTTGGTTGCAAAAGAGTATGTATAACACGTATAGAAACAGGAGAACTATGCGGAGAGATTAATTTGGATATTATCGCATATGAAATAAGATTGGATCCAAGTGGATTATACTTAGGAATATTAACTAATGAGGATATATCATTTAATAATGTGGATGATCATAGGAATAACAATCAGAACTATAAAAATAGTAAGAACTCAGTTATAAGTTATGGAGGAAACCAAACCTCATTTATTAAAGTTTCAGACAATAAATCAAAAGGGTTTGAAACAAAGTCTAATTTAGATAATCAAAGAAATTTTGAAGGTGGAAAAACAAGTATATCTGATGCGAATATGAAATCGACTATAGGTGTTTTTGAAATTGGAACTGGAAAGTTTGTATTTTCAATTGAGAATGTTTTTAGAATTTCTAATTTTAAATTTTCGAATGATGGTAAGTAGTTTAATATTATTAATATATTATATTTTCTTAATAATCAATCATATGTTTAGGTAGATTCATTTGTATATGTTCAGAAACAGGAATTGTTTCAATATGGGGACTTCCAAATGATATGAAAGAAAACATAATTTCAATAAATGAAGAAATAAGAAAAAACAATCGATTTTGGGTATCCTTTAGAATAAATTACAAGAATAATAGGTATGATACTATAAAAAATTAAATTATTAAATTATAGAGTTAACTACGAAGATATCTCAATAACTAATCCAAACACAAATAGACTTGACAAATCTATATTAACAAATCCTAAACTGAATAATAACAATACTAATAACAATAACAATTATAACAATTACAATAGTAATCTCCAAGAAGACTATGAAGAAAAGAAAAAATACAAAACAGAAAAAATACAAACTATACAACAACCTCAACAACCTATCAACGATAATAAAGCTTACAATCAAAGTTTAAAACTAGATAACGAGGTTCAAACTCAAAAATATCCCCAAGTAAAAAGTATGGGAGTAGGAGACGATTCTATCAAGTAAATTAATAAATATAATAAATATTAATAAACCTAATCCATTATTATATTAACCAATTAATAGATCAATATACATCAACACTGAACAAGATATGGAAAATCTACTAAATAATAAAAATTTCAGCAATAATGACACAAAACCACTTGTGATAACAAAGTTAGAAAAGCCTAAACCTTTCGAAGAAAAGTATAATAATTATTTTAACATAATAGACTTGAATTTAGATCTGAATCAATTCAAACTTCCTTTGTTGACAATAAAAAGTTTGAAAGGTCAAGCAATAATAATGATATTATACCTAATATAACCAATAGATTAAATAATTTGGGAGTTCAAACACAAAATTTATCAAAGAAGCTAGAACATATAGCAAAAAATAATCAAGATGATACCCGCCAGAGGAATATCGAAAATGCCATGAAGAATTTAGGCGGTGGTTCTCCATCTCCTAAGAATTATAATCAATTTAATCAATTGCCAATAAGAATTGACTCTCCCCATTCATTTAACAATAATAATCAATATAATAATCAATATAATAATAGTAATAGCAATCAAGGTGGTTTACAAAGATCTAATGATTCTAAAGATTATTATATTAACAACAGTAGACAGGAACGAAAAATTATGCCAGACCCTGATGATATTGATGATATTATTGAAAATATTTATGAAAGAACCAAACAAAATATGGTAATTAATAACAATATTAATAATAATAAAAACAATAATAATAATAACAAAAACGATAAAAGTAATGATAACGAGAACTTCAATAATAAATTTAATGAGTTAAACAATAATAAAATTAATGAGCTAAATATTACATATTCAAATGTGGGTTCACACCAAGGAAAGGAATTACTTGCGGATGAAATTGATTTTGCTGATGAGAAAATTAATAATTTTGAAAGGATATATAATTTTGATTAAAACACGTTAAGAAAAGAGAAATATGTAAAGAAATAAAAAAGCTTAAGCATTAGTAAAGAAGCCTAATATTATTTAAATAAAACAATAAAATTTTAAATCAATATATTACCTTATCAATAAAATGAATATTATAAAAAAATAAAATTATATAATTTATTCTATTTAAATATAATATAATTAAATTAATTATTTTTATACAATTGTAATTTCGATCATCACACTCATTATTTCATATGTTAAGTAACAATTAGCTAACTAAAATCACACTTAATCTTAGCTAAATAATTTTCATTTGCATTCGCGTATATTTTTGTTGTTAATAACTTCATAAACTTAAAAAATTCTTCAAGTTTTGTTATATGAAATTTACTATCCTTTAATTTATGATACTGTTCTTTCATAAAAGCAAATAAAAATGTATATTTCTTCAAGCAGTTTTTTGTCTGTGCCAATTTAAGTTGAGACTTAACTAATATTTTTATTTCTCTTAGTAATATTTCTTTTCCTGTTAACTGATGAAAATGATAATTTTTCTGTAGTCTTTTAATAATAAAGTAAGGGTAAGGATTGTATGAATTTTCAAGAATGCTAATATCTATTTTTAAATTCATAGTATTTGAGTCTCCGTGTTTAATTAGATGGTCAATATTCCTTACTATTTTATAAAAATTATGAGTGTATTTATGAACAAAGTAGGACTGACAAAGTTGAAGTTGAACTTCAAACATATTTTTAGCATCTGATAGTAAATCAGTCATTTTATAGAAAAATGCTTTATAATACTTTTTAGGGTTGAAGTTATCAGAAACATCTCGCACGAGGTATATTTGCTTTAACTTATTTTTAAATTGATATAAAGTTTCTAAATCTTCAAATACTATAGATGCTCTTACAATATCATCCATTAAATCAATATTTTTATCCCTTTTGAAAAGGAGTTTTCTTCTGAATGATGTAGGGTTCTTTAGCGATGCCATTTCTAAATATACTTTTTTACCTTTAAGAGAAAATGTGTATATTAAATGCTTTAAAGTTTTAGCTAGTCTACTTTGGATTATTAAATTGTTTTTATAAATGTGATATTCTTGTTTGAAATATTTATTTGCTTTTATTATAAAGCCAGGTAGAGTTGTATTACATAAATATTGTTGAATATATTGAAAAAGTAATAGCATAAACCAAGTTACATATTTCATTGATGCTATTTTCATAAAATAATATAATAAATAATTTAACAAATAATTATTAATAAACATTAATCATTTTAAATTTTATTATTATTTTATTCTTACTTTATTCTTATTAATATTTGTAATTAATAAATTTAAATGTTTTCACTAAGATAAGAAATTTGAATATTTAAAGCAGAATAATTCAAATTAAATATTTAAATGATTAACACAAACACTTCGAGCCAAATAATTGAAAATACTGATGGATACAAAGAAGTTCCTGATTTCGTAGAACTTCCAGAAGAAGAACGTAACCAGGCACAAAGGCAATTCCTAAAGAAGAATCATCCAAATCCTGCAGGGAACCTAATTGAAATTGCTGATGTAGAGATTGAAGCGAAAAAATTAGAAGACGGAAAAAAGTCAGCCTCTAAGCATGAAGTACTTGTAAATAAAAGTGCTTCAAAGAAGAGTTTAAGTAAAAAGAGTATTATGAAAAGCCCAATGGCCGAGAAAACAATTGCGCCAACTTATCCAAATGTTTCAAATGTTATTATTTTAAGTGATACTAAACCAAATCAAATTACTGAGAGTAAGAGAAGTAAGTTTACTCTTAAGAATGCAAGTCAAGATGAAAAAGCAAATAATTTCTCTCAACATCATAATATAGTGATTAAGTCCGAAAAGTTTACTCAGTCGAAACAAAATGTTGAGGTTATTTACTTAGATGACAAAGAAGAGGCAGGAAAAAACTTTGAGAAAGAGGATGAAAAGGATGAGAATGAAAATATGCAAGATCAAACTCCAGCAAAAAATCAATTTAGACCAAGCTACACTCATCAAGTCACACCACATCCAAAAGCATTACAAGAAGTTAATGAAGATGATGAAGATGGAATTCCTTCAAAACTAAAAATTGAGGAAAATATTTCAAAATCTTCAATAAAAAATGAGGAATTAAACGAAAACTCTTCAAAGATAAAAGAAAACGATAACTCTTCAAAAGTTATAGAAATTCAAGATAAAATAGATAAAGAAGATATTGAAATTGCTCCTTTATCAATTAAAAAATTACCATGTGAAATCCCAGAAGTAAAAGAAGAAATACTAACAGAGCAAAAAGAAAATAGTCAAAGGACTAGTCAAAAAATTAAAAATAACTCTAACAGTCAAGTTTCTAAAGACAATGAGAATAAAGAAGGATTAGGAGTTGTAATAGAAGTAGCAAACTCAAAGAATAGCTCAAAATTAAAATCTTCAAATAAAAGATTAAGCTTAAGTAAAGACTCAAAAGCCAAAGATGAAAAGAAACAAGAAGGAAATGAGCCAGATCAAGGAGATAAAGAGGTATGTAAGGATGATGAAGTACTTAATGAAGGAGTACGTGTTGGAGAAGTATTTAAGGAAGAAGTAGTTAATGA
>Ga0100378_1004017_pt1 | contig 13871 bp, 19 predicted proteins | sample CryGeymeta201502_FD_81535 | JGI IMG/M metagenome (GOLD analysis project Ga0100378, IMG submission 81535) | Groundwater microbial communities from Crystal Geyser aquifers in Utah, USA - Crystal Geyser metaG 2015-02 | ecosystem: Environmental > Aquatic > Deep subsurface > Groundwater | place: USA...
AATATACTGAATAAATTTAATATTAATATTAACAAATTATTTGAATGTTAATTTAATCATTAATAAATAATAAATAATTTTAATATAATTTAATTAAAAACAATAATCAAGTTGATTTATTATAAGTTAAGTTATATTATAATGTTTATTTTTAAGTTTATAGTTTATAGTTTATACTATAATTAATAATGAAAATTTATTAATGCTTATCTATATAATATTTAATAATATATGTATAATAAATTAAAATAAATATAAATATAAAATACTTTTACTTACTTAACTTATTTAATTTATTTAATTACTCGACACACCCTAATAAAATTAAACAATACTACCAATTAAACTTTTTATACAATTATAAAACAAATAATATTACAACTAATTAACTAGTAATAAGAAATTAATTTAAAAATTAGTAATCTAAATAAAATGGCAACATTTCGTTCAGATATTAACTCGATTGGTTTAAACTCAAATTTTTCCACTAGTCGTTTACTAAACGAAAACGATACAACGACTAAATATAATCAATTCAAACGTAATGTTAATAATGTAAATAACAATGTAAATACTGGAAATAATGGGACAAAAGTAAATTCACTTAATTCAAATAAATCTCAAGACTATTCGAACTATAATACTAATTCAAATTATAACAATTTTAGTAATAGTAATCATAACATTAGTAATCATAACAGCCAAAATTATAATAATACCCATTATGATTATAATAATGTTAGTAATAGTAGAAGTAATGATATTCATGATAGGGAAACTGCAGACTCTGATAAATTTATTAATTTAAAAATGTTATATGATGAAAGGATAAAAGGTTTATACCAAGAAGTTAAGTTAACTGTACAAAAATTAGGAAATGATGAAATATTGCAAACAATGAAGAAAGACGCTATTTCTAGTGAGTATATATCACAGAGAATTAATGAAGTTATAGACGAAAACTTACATATGGAAAAAGAAGAAACAATAAAAAGACTAAACGAAGACTTAGCAGAATCTAAGTCAAAAATAAACCTACTAGAACTAAACAACAACGATCTAAGCAATCGACTTAAAAACATTAGTGAAGAATACGATCAAAAAATAAACGATTACGAAGAAAAATTATTTGAATATCAAAAATCTCAAGAACTATTAGCAAACGACTATAACAACGTTCAAAATTCTATACACAGTTTAGGCAGTACATACGACGCAGAAATGAAAAAAATGGTAGACGATTGTAACATACGATTAATGAAGCAAAATAATGATTTAAGCAAGAATAAAATAGAAATATCAAGTTTAAACAATCAAATTCAAGTAATAATTATATTAAATAAATATAGAAATATGAAGATAGTCTTAAAGAAATTTATCAAGAAAATGAAGAAAATAAATTAGAAATGGAAAGACTACAAAAAGTTATCTCTGTTATAGAAATTGATTTAAACTCTACAGAGACAAAGTTAAAAGAAAAACAGTCGAAGATAGAAAATTTACAGCATGAGATGGCGAATTCGCAGACTTCGCATTTTGAGGCTACTTTGAAGTTAAAAAAATTACAGGAGGAAAATAAGAATTTGAATTCGGTTGTTGAGCATTATGAAAAAGAACGTAAAGACTTTATGGAAAAATACAGTTCCTACAATGATGAACTACAAAAGGTAACACTAAACTTTCACTAAACATTCACTAAACTTTCATTTTTATTAAAAAATCAATAGAGTCAAAACGAAAAAATTGAAGGAGTCGAAAAGCACTACAAGGAAAAAAACACTGTCCTCAAGAAAAAAATATTAGAGTTAAAAAGCACTATAACTACTTTAGAAGATCAAATTAAAGAAGAAAAGAACTCATTTCTTAATATAAAAGTTGAGTATTCCAAAGTAATTGGTAAAATGCAAGAAGACATGAGTGCAATACGAGGAGGTTGGGAAAAGAAGTGCCTAGATCAGGTAAATTATCTTAGTATATTTTTATTAGACAAATGAATATAAAGAAATTATTAATGAAATTGAGAAAAGAAAAAATTTAGAGATAAATAATTTAACTAGAGATCATCAAATTGAAAACGATAAAATGTTACGTGAGTTTAATAAATATAAGCAAGATTCTGAATTATTGAAAAATTTTGATAAGGAATTTATACGTGTGACTAAACATAAAGATATTTTAGATGAAGAATTAAATGAAATAAAAAGAAAGAATCTTACCGAAGTTCGACAAATCCGTGACGAAGTAGAAAACGAAATAAAAAAAAGAATATTAAGACTAGACGACGATAAGAAACTCGAATATGAATTTTTAACCGAAAATTTACGAAAAAACTTAAAATCTCTAGAAAAATCAAACGAAGAACTAAAACTAAGCTGTTTCGAATTAGAAAATAAATTAAAAATATCAAAAGAAGGAAATGATAACTTAATTGATCAATTAGAAACAAAAATAAAAACAATAAAAAGTTTATCTATTAAATTAGAAGATAAAGACAATGAAATTACAAAATTAAGGTAACTTATATAGTAATCCTAACTCATACTCATATTCTTACTTATATTTTTATTTAAATTTAGTGAGAAATTAAATACCTCAGAGGAAAAACTTAATAATTTATCAATTAATAATAAGTCATTTTTGAATAACCACGATAATTTAACTGTTAAGATTAATTTATTAGAGAAAGAAAAAGTTAGTTTAGAGAATGAGCTGAAAGATAAAGAAGAATATTACAGATCAGAAGTTGAGAAATTAGAAAAGTCATACTAAACCTATCAAAATGCTGAGTTCAACAAATACGAAAACGAAAAAACATCACATTCTCAAACTAAAAAAAAGTTAACAGAACTAGAAAGTAATTAAATAAATTACCATATTTAATTTTTAAATATTTTAACCATTAACATTTAAATTAATCATTCAAATCATTAAATTAACCTTTACTTTATATAGTGGCCAAAGATAAATTAGAATCCGACTACAAAATCTTAAACAGAAAAAATGTCGAATTAAACAACAAAGTAGACGGTTTAGAAGAATACCTTCAAAGTTTAAACCATAAAAATAAGTCATTTGAGCTTGATTACCAAAAGTTAGAAAAGAAATATTTCGAATTGGAAACAACATACAAAAAGAGCAGCTACGAAAAGACATCAACTTATGAACTTATAATTAAAATCTTAAGGTCAAAACTTAACTCATTAAGATCTGAAATTAATAGCATTAAAAACTTCTGTAAGTCAGAAATAAGTCAAATTAAAAAAGAGAGTGAGAATATCATAGAAGGATTATACAATAAATTAAAACAGTTTAATATAAGCTTCGAAAAAGATCTTGATTTCTCAATTAGAAGACATAAGGAAAGTTTAGAAGCTGAATTTATGAAAAGGTTAGACCAGAAAGAGCTTGAAAATCGTGATGAAGTTAATAAAATAAATAAGAAATTTGAAAAGCATTTAATGGAAGAATACAGAACAAACGAAAAACTTGAAAAAGAAAAAAATCAAGCAGTAATCAATTATACTAATAATTATAAATAAATAACGAATAATAACTATAACGAATAATTATTATATAAATAATTTAGGCTGAATCCATCTCCCAACTCAACCTTAAAATAAACGAACTCAACTATAAAATAAAAGAAAGCGACCAAGAGATCAAAAGTCTTAACAATAATCTAAATAAATTCAAACATGAGAATGAAAACTTATCCGAGTCTCTAGATAAAATACGTTCAGACAAAGTAAAATCCAACAAGAATAAGCTTGAACTAGAGGAACAAGACTCAAAAAGAGATTTAAATAAGCAATTCCATCAAAATTTGAGTAATATCCTTAATACTGTTGTTAAGACGAAGAATAAGTACCAACAAGAGTTACTTAAATTAAAAGTGGAGGTAGAGAGTCTTAATATTCATTTTGAAAGTAAGTAAATTAATAGTATAGTTTTATAATGAATTTATTTTAGATGAAATAAACAATAATAATATGCATTATAAGAATATAATTGAGAAGTTGGAGGCTGCGTTACAAGAAGAGAGATCGGTGAATAAAAAAATAAAGCCTGAGTTGGATAATAAACACACTGAAAATATAATATTTAAGGCAGAACTTGAAAAACTCAAAGACTTTTATGAAAATAAAATTGAAATTCTAAACAATAAAATAGCAGTTGATAAAGAACGACTTCAAGAACTAAAACTTGATATCAAAACAAAAAATGAGGTAAAATAAAGATATAAATAAACATATAATAAACTTATAAACATATTCATATAAACATATTCATATTTTCATTACTTTTTAGCAATTCAAAGAAGTCAGCACTATAATTCAAGATCAAAAATTCTCGATTAAAACATTAAAAAATCAAATCGAGCTCAAAAATGATGAACTAACCAACTTCAAAAAAGAATATGAAAAGCTGTTAATTTCTAAAGAAAAAAAAATAAACGAATTACAAAATTATATGAATCAAGCATGTCAGTCATATACTACTGGAGTTAAAAATATTAAAATAAATAATGAAATAAATGAAGAAATGAAAAAGATGATGAAGAAGATAAAGACAGAAGACTCAGAAGTAGAGGATAGAGCAAAAAGAACTGAAATAAATAATAATTATAAAAACAAATAAAATTTTATATTGTAAATTGAAGTTGTATTTATAGAATTTTTAAATTATTTATTTAATTAAAATAAAAAAATTGGTAATCTATATTAAAATATATAAAAATATTTATAATTAAAACACTTTATTTAAATTTTTTATAAATTTAAAATACTTCTACAATTAATACATATTAAATATTACTATATTAATATTATTATTTATTCATAAAAATGTCTAGGTATTTTAACTCATTAAATATAATAAAGCGAAGAATTTGAAACTAAACTTGAGCAAATAAAAGATTATATTGAAATATTAAAAATCAATCCAGATAAAGAAACAGAAGAAGCATTATTTGCGGCTTGTAAAGATTTGAAAGATATGTGTAAGTTATAATAAGATATAAATTTTAATAAATTTTTAGATCAAGAAACATTAGAGACAAATGGTATAAATTTATAACACCTTAATCACATAACTACAATACAAGATACTTAAATAATTATCTAAATATCTAAATAAATTAATAGAAGTACTAGACGAACTCGAAAAAGATTTAAAAAATATATACGACGTTAACGAAAAACTAAAATTACGTAATCAAGAATTAAGCGATAAAAACCAAGAACTAATTACTCAAAACGAAGAACTATCTTATAAACTAGATCAAACAGACAATAAAGAAAAAGATTCTCTAATAAGAAAAAATATGGAAATAGAAGGACTCAACGAAAAAATAAAGATATTGCAAAATTCATTAGATGGCTATGCTAAAAACTTAGACATTTACGAAAGAAAAGTATATAAAATTGACTTATACAATATTAACTAACAAGATTTAATAACAATATTTACTATATTTACTTACATCAGATAAACGATTTAAATAACGATAACTCTAACTTACGAAATAAAAACCATACAAACGATGATGAATTAGAAATATTAAAGCGAAATGCAAATAAAAACTTTCAATTAGAAAAGATAATCGAAGGCTTAAATTCTGAAAATGAGAAGCTAAGTATACAGATTAAAAATCAACCTGATAGTGAAACACTTAAATTAAAAATAAATAAATTAGAATGTGAGACTAAGGAGCAAAAGGAAAATTTAGAAATTGTAAGTAGATTATATAAGCACTAATAACGATATTGATGATGTTTTGTCAATAATTTGTTAATATTGTTTATTAATTACTTTTTAGCTCACAAAACAACTTGATGAGCTTAAGATAAATTATGCTAAAGTTTCTAATGAAAACTTTGATAAATTTAAAGTAATTGTAGAGTTAGAGAATAAAGACAAATTAAAGAATCATAAATTGGAAGAATTTGAGACTGAAAAGAAAAATCTCCAAAAAATCATTTCTATACTTGAAAACAGAATAAAAGAGTTAGAATTAAACCTTGTAAGCTCACAGTCTGTGTTTGAAAGACAAAATAAAGAATTAAAAAAAGAAATTGATAAAGTATTTAAATTAAATGAGAATTTAAAAAAAGAAGTTGTTGATTCTGAAGAGAAATTAAAGGTAATAAATTATAAATATCTTATAATACCTTACTTATTCTTAATTAATTAATTAGAAAATACAAGTTTATACTAATTTTGCTAAAGCAAGTAAGGAAAACTTTACTAAAAAAGATTTCTCAATTCAAGAAGCATTATCTAGAAAAAACGAAGAATTATATGTAAGTATCTAATTAATATATTTATATTCAAATCATTAATTTCATGTAGAGCTTAAACGAAAACCTAAAATCATTAATGAATGAATACTCAGCCGAAAACATAAATTTAAAAACCCAAAATGAAGATTTACAAAATATATTACTTTATTATATAAACAAGGAAATCGGAAGTATATTTTCTCGGTCGAACTTTATTAAGTAAAATTTATCTTAAGATTAATATTAATAATGATTCATATCTAAACAATTAACTAAATATCTAAATTAAATAATAACAAAATAACATAATAAATTAGACTAAGTAATGACGATATCGAAATGTTAACTCATTTCAAAGATAATCCACATGCATTACTTAATCAAATATTCACATTGAAAAAAGATAATATAAGAATAGAAACACAGCTGCAAGATATTACAATTGAGTGTAATCAATTACTAAGAGAAAGTATGAAAAATAAAAATAAATTAGATAATAGTGAAAAGAAATAATAAAATAATATAAATTAGAATAGAAAGGGTTATATTTTATACTTGTTTGTTAATGTTTAATTAATATAATTAACTAAGATAATAAGTGTTTAAGAAGAATAAAGTATAAGAATAAAATATATTATTGTATATTAACATATAAATTTGAAATTAAAAATTAAATATATAAAATAATGTATTCAGACTCAAACTTGTTTTTTCTGTGTACCATGAAAGTGAGAATTTTCTTGTTTTCTTGCTTCGTAAATACTATTAAGTTGTACATGATGATCACCACCTTTTTGCATAGTCTCATAAGGTTTTGTTTTAACAAAATTAGATTTAAATATTGATTTTAAATGAGTTTCTATATCTGCATTATAAACTTGTGGCCTTAATTCTTCTTTTATATTTGGGGGATTATATACTCCTGGAATAATCTTTGTAGAAGTTAAATGATGTAAGTTAGAAGCAATTAGAGTAAACTGTCTTCTATTTTGCTCTTCTTTTATTCTCTATATAACAAAGATAACATTTAAAACAATTATAACAAGTATAACAAGTATATTTAAAATTTATTAAGATGTAATTTAACAACTAATACTAACCTCTTCATCTAACCTAATCTTATTCGAATAATCACTTAATTTATTAAAGACTTCTTCGTTTCTTTCTGATAAGAATTTTAAATATTTCTTTCTTGCTCCGTAATCTAACTTAAACTTTCTACTGCTAAAGCCTCTCCAACTTTGACTTTAAAACTTAAAAATACATTCTTTGCACAATGGTCAAATGATATTCAAAAAATTTATGGTTGAGTTCCTCTGATTGTCCTTTAACAACTTTTAAATGATTCGATCTTGCTATATATCCTTTGAAATTTCGTTGAATTTCTAAACTTTCCATTTTTAATATTCGGAATCTTTTTCTACATAAATACATTCGTACTATTGTTTGTATTTTGACAATAGAAAATAATTCTTTAAATTTGTGTTTTTCTAAATCACTATTTTTGTTTGTTATATAATTATTGTTAAATAATATTATGTTAAAGACTTTATGTTTATAACAATGAATTTTAATTAATCAAAAATTACTTTAAATTATCATAGTAGTCTTTAATCATAAATTTTTTCAGATTTTTATATTCGTCTCTTAGTATTGACATTTTAAATTGTTAAAATTATTAAATTTAATAAAAATATTAAGTATATAGAAGTTATGATATTTTATATTATAATATGTTATAGTATTTCTAGTATTATATTATATGATGAAAAATTAATAGAAAAATAAATCAAATCACTAAACTAATCAGTAAACTAATCAATAAACTTAACTAAATAAGCTAATACTACTTCATACTTAAATTATAGAATTTTATAATTTTATCTAATTAATCTTATTATTAAATTTAAATCAAAATAATCAAACTTATTTATTTTAATGAATTTGTTAATTTTGCCTTTATTTCCGTTTTAAGATCATTATTTTTCTTTCTATATTCTGTTACAAATTCTTCATGTTTTTTGTTATCTTCTTCTCTTTGCTTTATATCATTTTGGACCTTATTTTGGATATCATTTTCCATTGATCTAATCTTATCTCTATATACATCTATATCATCTTCAATTTGTTTTATATCATCTGATATTTTGTTCTTTGTCTCTTCAGCTATAAGTGATGTTCTTATCCCATATGCAATAGCAGATTCATATAAGGTTTGATAAGAATTAATAGTCATTTCAATTTCTTTTTTAATTCTCATAAGTAATATTCCTCTTTCTAAGCAATTTATAGTTACTTGCCTTATTAACTCGTCAAAGCATTCGTTATATAACTCTTCTCTTATTGGGCATATTCCTGTTTCTCTAGCTTGCATAGTTTGAAGTCGTCTATCAAGCCCTTCTTGTAGATTTAACACCTCAGCCTTAGTTACTGGAGTGCAGGAAACATACTGAACCCAAAGTTGATCATTAATAACACTTTTGAAAGGTAGTAAGATCTTGTTCAATGCATCTTTTACTGAAAAGTCATCAAATTCTGATTTTTCTCCTTTATTATCTGTTCCCTTTTTATTGATAATATTTCTTAAAAATATTTCTGCATTTTCACTGTTATCATCTAACTCCTCTAAGACTTTTTTATTAGAAATAGTTGTAGTAGCTAAAAAAGGAGTATCGTATTTGACTAACGAGTTTCTTTGTGGTAGTGAAGATGGTTTATCGTCAGAGTCTTTAATATTATTATTAAGAGAGTTTAATTTTTTCCCTACTGTCTTTGTTTTATTCATGTCAGTTTTGGTTTTCATTTAAATTATTATTAATAATTTTTATTAAGTTTATTTATATTTATTTATTTTTATTTATATAAAGAATATATTAGTTACTAATAAAAATTTCTTAATAAATTATAAATGAAGAAATACTATTCATAATTAATTAAGTTATTAAATAACCATAATAATATAGTTAATAAAGGTAATAATGCATGTTTAGACTACTCTATAAACTTCATAATCAATAACAGTATATTTATTAATTGATCCATCACCATATAGGGAGTCTTTTGACTTATTTGCGAAATTGTATGTAAAACCAATACCACTATAATTATTTTGTTCCGTATTACAATCACCAACAATATCTAAATCATGTCCACCTCCATATTTTGGGCCAGACCCATCACTACTACATATTGCATAGGTCCCATCTTTCATCTCGAACTTCTCCATCATATCAAAGCTAAACAAGAAACCTTCTTTGGAATCGTCTCTATTATAACCATTAGTTACTCCCCATGAAAGTGGAGTATAGCCTCCAAGTGTCTTGTCATTACTGTTTAACATTACAACAACATTTGCACCTTTTTTATCACAGCAATTATGGAAGGACTGGCCGGCAAAGCCATCTTTAGTAGCTTTGTAAATTCTTTCAAAGCGCACCTCCTTACCAATCCATTCAATTAATGATTGACATTTCATTTCGTCTAGTAAATAGCTTTCTCCCTTTTCGAAATTAGTAATTTTGTTTGTAATAAAAGCAGCTGGGCTTTCTTCTACCTCTTCTTTTTCTAGTTTGTTTAATTTATCAACATTTTCTATAATGTATGTTAGATGGTTAATGATATCGTTATAGCCTGTTGAGAAGTCATTTCTTAAATTATTTAACTTTGTTGAGAATAATAACGTATTTGTTCTAATGTTTTTTAAATCGCTATTTATAGTTTGGAATTTATTGTTAATTGTTGATAGTTTTTCCGTGTATTTGTTTGAAGTCTCATCGGGATTCATTCTGTTTATATGGTTTTTAATAAAATTAATTATAATAAAATTTTATTAATTTTATAATGAATAATTTATATCCTATTATAAAAAAATGATTGATAATAAAAATGACTTGACTCATGAAAAAACAACCAATGAAACAAAATCTGAAGCAAAATTAACAGCATCAGGATCAAAAGAAATAAAACTAGATATAACAAAACCAATTAAACCTTTTTTTCCTAAATCTATGACAAATACTAACAATGAGTAAATAAAAATATTAAAATTTCAAAGAAATAACATTAATACAATTAATAATAAAACACAAGGAGATTCTTCAAATAATGCAAGAAACTCAACAAATTTAGATATAAATAATAAAAATTATATTATTAATGTAGGAAAAGGCTTTGAACTAAGAAGATTGTCTAAAAATGCAAGAAGAGTAAGCAAATCTAGATTTAATGAAATATTTGGGTATGAAACGAAGACTTCGGTAAAAAAGGTTGGAGCTATAGAAAAAAATAAATTTAATTTAAAATTTGAAAATAAAGTTAATACGACTGCAATAGGATTTAATAATTATTATAAGGCTAATTCTACTTTAATAACTGATATGGAAGACCCATATCAAAAGCAAAGAAGTACTTCGAAAGGTAGGCCTAGACTTAGTCTTAATGATTATTTTGCAAATCCAATTGACTTAGTAAATATAAAAGAATTTATTCCAAAAAGTAAACGAACTGAAAATAATAACAATAATAATAACATTAACAACAACGTCACTTCTATAGGTAAATATAATTAGTATTTTATAATTAATATACTATATATTTCCTAATTTTTATACCTTAATTTAATAACTTTACTTTCTTTATATAGGACCAACAAAGATCACCTTAAAATACGAACCAAAAGAAATCTTTAGTGTTTACTACCATATGAAGTTCTTAAAACAAGAGAACTATCCTTCTGAATTAAATAACAGATTTACAGATATTTTTATGAGTAGAGTCCCTAGAGAAAACTTAGAACAATTAAAGACCAAAGAAACAAATTCAAACAATAGAGACAGAGCTCAATCTTTTGTTGATGGCTACGGATATAATAAAGGTAATATTAGACTTAATAATTACTAATGTATTTAGAAAGTTATTATAACAAGAGAGGTAGCTTTTATTCTACAAACAACAATAATATCAACAATAGTAATTACAATAGTAATACTAACACTAATGGAAAATACCCTGAGAAAGCTTACAAAAGAAACTCATTTGATGTTCAAAGAAATAGAATAGATTCATTTACGACTACTGGAAGACAATATAATAACAAATTTTACTAATTTGATTTATTTAAATCTTTGCAGAATGATACATAATGCAGGATGAGCAATGAAGAAATTGCAATATTTATCCATAATAAATTAACTAAATAACTAAGTAATTAACTTAATTTTCTAATTATCAAATTTACTAATTTTTTATTTGAATTTATATTAATTAATAAATAAATTACTTAATATTTTATTAAAATACAAAAATGAAAATAAAGTATTTTTCCATTAAATAATTTAATGATTATGCATTTAAGACTGACAGTTTAAAAATAAATTAAAACAATAATATAAATTCTATGTGTTATTAATATATAATAAATAATGTCAATGCAATTTTACGTTCACCAATTTAATACTCCAAGTATTTCACAATATGCTTATTATGTCGATTCTAAAAATGAAGCATTAATAGTTGATCCAGTCAGAGATATTGATCAATACTTAGAAACTTTAAGTCAAAGAAAGTCAAAACTTAAGTACATATTCCTTACTCATTTCCATGCTGATTTTGTTAGTGGACATGTTGAATTAGCGAAACAAACTGGAGCAACAATTGTATTAGGACCTAATGCAGTTGCAGATTTTAAATTCAAAGAAGCTAAGGACAATGAGAGATTTCAAATAGGAGATCTTAAACTAAAAGTAATTCATACTCCAGGCCATACTCCTGAATCATCTTGTTTTGTTTTGAAGAATAATGAAGGACACAAACATTGTATATTTACTGGAGATACCTTATTCTTAGGAGACGTCGGAAGACCAGACCTTGCTACATCAGAAGCAAAACACATTACTAAAGAAGACTTAGCTGCTTTATTATTTGATTCATTAAAAAAGTTTAAAGATGTAAAAGAATACCCAGATGATTTAATTGTATACCCAGGACACGGAGCTGGATCTCCATGTGGTAAAGATTTATCTAATGCCAATTCCTGTGTAATGAAAAATCAAAGGAAAAATAACTACGCTATGGTTATTGATAAGAAAGAAGAGTTTGTAAAAAGTTTAATCCATAATTTACCTGATCCTCCACAATATTTCTTCTTTGATGCAAAGTTAAACAAAAGTAAGGATATTGAAGGCTTCAACAAAGTCGTTTCAAAAAATTTTAAACCTATTAAACCTGATAATTTTAATAGCATTCAAGCAAAAGGGGATAATTTAATATTAGACACTAGAGATCATCAAACCGTACTTAATGAAGGCTTTATCTCTGGAAGTATTAACATCAGTCTAATTGAAAGATTTGAAATATGGACTGGTACTTTAATAGCACCTATGAGAAGACTTCTTCTTTTGAATTCTATTAGTCATGACCAAGATGTTATTAAAAAATTAGCTATGATTGGGTATGACAATGTCGAAGGATTCCTAGAAGGAGGGTTTGACGCTTGGAAAAGCAAAAACTTTCCTATTACTAAAATGAATACTATTAAACATGAAGATGTCCCTAAATTCCTTAATAAGCCTAAATCAATTATTCTTGATGTTAGAGAAAGACCTGAATGGGAACAAGGTGTTTTACCTAACTCAATGTTCATTACAATTAGAACTCTTGAGAAGAACTTACAAAATGTACCAAAGGATAAGGATGTTTATACATTATGTAGAGGAGGAGTAAGATCTCAAATGGCTGCTACTATTTTAATGAAGCATGGCTTCAAGAATATAATTAATTTAGAAGGTGGAATGTTGAAGATATTAGAAAAAGGAGTTAAATTAATTCCTAAATAAGAATTGTTCTTAAAATAAGCTTATGATTAATTTAATATTTGAATTATGCAATTAATATGTTAATTTAAATAATTATCTTAAAACTTTAATTTATGTTATAAAATTTTTTAAAAGTATTTATACATATTTAACTTATTTATTTATGTTCAATTTTATATTAATTCTTAGTTATATAATTCATAATCTGTATAAATTACTTTGTATTAGTAATAGTAAGGGATTAAATATATTTTTTTATAGATTTTATTTTGATTACTGAAACCAAATAATACACTATAATTTATAAAATTAAATAAACTATAAATTGAGCGAATCCAAAATAAACATAAAATTTCAAAAAACATCAACAATCATTATCCTATTATAATTTATCAAAAAAATAAATACAATGCAATTTTCAATTGTCACTTGTGATAGAAACTTTATTCTATGGGATTATTGTTGACCATAAAGAAAGATATTTATCAATTAGCAACAATTTTAAATTGAACTTAATTATCTTAAATAATTATAGTAAAGAAATAATCAAAATAATGTTACTGTTAATTAATTTAAATTATAAAAATGGGAGTTTGCATAACTAAAGTAACAAAAACACATCATGTAAAAGAAGATAAGATAATTGAAAAACAAGTTACACTAACTAAATCTATACCTTTTTCTTCAAATATATCAAGAATATCAAGTATATCACCTACTATACTACCTAAACCATCAAATCTACCACTCAAGAGATTCAAAAAGAAACCGTTATCCT
>Ga0100378_1004021_pt1 | contig 13868 bp, 16 predicted proteins | sample CryGeymeta201502_FD_81535 | JGI IMG/M metagenome (GOLD analysis project Ga0100378, IMG submission 81535) | Groundwater microbial communities from Crystal Geyser aquifers in Utah, USA - Crystal Geyser metaG 2015-02 | ecosystem: Environmental > Aquatic > Deep subsurface > Groundwater | place: USA...
ACCCCACCCCCAACCCCAACGTCTTATAATCAAATACAATAGATATTGCTAGCATAATGATCACAATCACTTTTGTTGTTGCTTGTTCTATTGAAGCAAATTTTCCACGAAGAAGGAAAATTCTTCAGCTTCGTCCATTGTGCTGAAATGAATATTTTATTTCTTGTTCGAGTTGAAAATTATGCCTTCTTCTACACCAGCCATCTCGACCAAGTTTTAGGAGAGCCTTCGAATTTTGAATCCTTACTCTCTCAGCTTCAGAACAACTTTCTTTTTGGCCTCATCAAACATCAGAATATTGTTCTCGACAGTGAAGTATATTATGACGTCAAGGTATTCTCTTTGAGATTTTTGCAGTTTGCACTTGAAGCGTTTGTTCTGAAGAATCTCAATCAATTTGAGAGGATCTCCGATTCTGTCATTCTCAAATTTCATGTCGATAAAGGGCTAAAAATTTTCTCTGAGGTCATTATTTGGAAGGCCATAAGAAATGAACTAAACGTCCTTTTCATTCAACACTGAGGCAAAGGTTCGATACCATGTTGACACTCCCTAAAGCTCAGTCCAGAATTTTAACAATGATCGAGAGCTTTCCGATTCGTTATAAACTTTAGTAAACTTGTCATGAAATTCAACAATATTTTTTTGAATCTCTTCTCTGATTTCACCCTATTTCTTGAGTAATTAAATCCAAGAGGAGTATATCTTTCTTCCCCATTTCACAAGAGCTCCGTCTGTGTGCTCCATCTTGTCAGCAAAAATAACCTAGTTTTCTAACAAGTCATTATTCTAGCCTATTTTCTCGTAAAACTTCATGTCTTTGTTATTTGATGACTCAAAGTCACTCTGATGACTTTCAAGTTATTTTTTTGCATTCTTCGTCCATTATCTATACAGATCAAGGAGAGCTTGCAAAGCTGGAGTTAATATTTTTTCGATCCAGTTTGTTAGAACCTTCAGATTCTAAACCTCTCCATTATTCAGTTAAGTAAGCTCAAGAGCTGCTTTTTAGAAGGCTTCGTAAACAAAAATATCTTTATTCTTTTTGTTCAGGTCAAGCTTCCCGATGGACTTGTAAAAATAGGAGTAGAGCGTCAGGGTATCTTCAAAATAGCGCATAAGGTCTTTAATGAACTGTTTGGTGTACTACACTTTATCCTTGAACATAGTCTGAAGGCATGTATAAATGCGAGTGCGTTATCGAACAGAAATAGATCTAGCGGTGATGTGCTGTTTCAGAAGCTCGAGGTTCATCTTTTTGCGTTCTGCAAAAGCGATGTGGAAGAGCTCCTACCCAAATGGATGTTGTAGCTAAGGTTCAGGATTCATATATGATTCGAATCAAATTACTATACGTATCATTGATCTACTTTCTTCTTTTTAGGCTTAGTTTTGAGTACATGAACTGTTTATAGTTTTTAACCGCTCTTCCTAGCCTCCTCAGCCAATTTCCTTCTCAATTGCTCCTACTTTTATTTTCGCACTGATTCTCCCATTTTCTGGGCCGACTGATTCATTATTTATTCGCTTGTCTTTTTCTATTCCTGGAATACTGCCAAATTGATAGGTGCTGCTTTTCTTTCGGTTATTCTTTTGCCACTAAAGAATTTTTTGAAGAATTTGATATGCATTAATTGAGTTGTTCCAAGCTGGATAGCAGCGATAGTGGTCCAGTAGAGGCAGATGGAGGCCGGAAAGAAGGCAGTGACAACCAGTGATCCGAAAGGCAAAAATCTAAATGATGAGAAAGATACTTGAGATATTTGACAAAAGGGGCCATGAAGGGGATGGTGATATTGTTTCTGGCCAAGTTGGGAGAGTAAATGATAGACAGCGAACTCAGGCAGGCAGCGGCTATTGGGAGAACGAAGTAGGGGTCATAGGTTGAAAGATCTTCGAACCAGAGAAATCCTTCGGTATATATTTGAGGATAAATTTCCGGAAGGTTGCTCATGTATCGAAGAGACAAGAACCAAGTGATAAGAATGGGTACCTGGAAGATATTAAGCAAAGGAATGACATTGCTGAAGCCTTTCTTTTTCATTGCCATTTTCCTCTCGTAATTAGCTTGCTCTCTGATGCCTTTATTGCCAGTCTGTTGACTAATTTTCACCTTCTACATGTAGATTGCATTTATTTGCTTAAATTCGACATTTCTCAGGCCTTGGAACTGAGCACGCATGGTAGGGTATCTACTTTATGATTTTTTATACATAAATAGAAGCCTGAAGAATAGGGTAGCTATCACGATACTAGCCCCGAGACCAAAATTGAAATCTGATGAAAGAGTGACCAGCAGTTATCGAGTCCAAACATCAAAGCCATGATACAGGTTTACTGGATTGAATTCTGACAATTTTTCCATCAGAGATAGGTGGGGTGTTGATGAAGCTTCGAAGAACCCTGAAATTCCTGCCGAGTCAAGATTGGAAGAAGGGATTTTCCAGTTTGCTATATTGAATCTAGGTTGCCTGAGCTGAAGAGACCTGAGGCCTGATCTGAGAGCGATACGGATCATATATATATTTTAATTATTGCATTCGATGTTGATGATTGAGATTATGATCATGGGAGCTTGTTACACCAAGGGCAGTTGGCAAAGCAATTTAGATAGGTGCTCCAGTGCTCCTTGAGACCCCACTTCCCACAAGACTTGCACTGCTTTCCGTTGGATCCATTGACTGGGTAGCCTGTGAGGACACAAATTTCACTCTTGTTCTTGCATTTGTAGCAGGTAGCTGAGGCTTCGTAGATCTTTGTGTTGCATTTTTCGCAGTTGCGAAGAGGTAAGGAACTATCGAATTTCTGATTCATGCTGACCTCAAGGAGCCAGTCTTTGATTTTTTCTTTCTCGCCTTCTGAGATCATGTTCTTCATGGGCATGTTGACGTTGTAAGGTGATGGAATGTCAGTTATAGCGAATTCATCGTCCTCGGGGATGTTATTGTTGTCGGGGTCGTCGATGATTTCATTAATGTCCAAGTAACGATTGAGAAGCACGGAAGCCAATCCGTAAATGTTCTGAATAATATAAATGGTACATTCTTGCGGCAACTCATACCTGCCTCGTAGAATAGCTTGTCTAATCTGATGAACTAACAGTACCTGAGCATAGCAACTGTAATTTTTTGATGTAGAGGCTGAGCAGCTGGTTTCGATTCGTAGATAAACTTGAGGTTTGACAAATGAGCGATATTCAAGTAATTTTAGAACTCGATGAGAGTTGGAGATCCAGTCTCATTCGTGCCAGAGAGCAAGCTGAAGAAGTCATAGAGAGCTTTTCTCAAAGGTTCAATTTCCTTTTGTTCACACTCAACGAAAATTTCGAGGGCGAGCATTTTGTATGTGGGATAATTTTTGGGAATCAAAGGCATTCCATAAGTAGCATATGCTTGGGCAGCAGCTGCAAAATTGCTGCCTTCGATGGTAAACTTGATATAACCATTTAGATGCTTGTTCAAGAGTTCAGGTCTCTCTTGAGCATTGTTAAGGCAATTTTGCCAATCTCCCATTTATCTAAATATTTCACATGCTGTCTCAATATCGCCTTGCTTGAGGGCAGCCCATGGGTCTCTCGATGTTACGATTGTCTCCTTTCGCTTTCTATCAACATAGTCCATAAGTTTATTGTGGAGCTCAAGATTCTTGATCAATCTGGCACACTCAGTAGCAGAATCATAGTTTCCTCCTTCGCAATATGTCACCACAGCATCTTCGAAGAGATTCATTTGTTCAAGCAGCTCTCCTGCTGAATCGAAGAGTCTGATTTCACACAACATTCTGCATACAATTTTGACTGTTTTCATGGCTTTGTCCTTTTCATAGGTGACTGCTAATTGAACAGCTCTTCTCCATATTTGCTCCAGAAGCTGAGCATCTTCAAAGTCGTCACGAGTGATCGAAAGGTATCCCTCAATAGCTTTTGAGTAATTTCTGGAATCATCCCAAGTTTTAGCTTGCTGAAGCTTTTGCTCAGGGGATTGATTGGAAGAAGGATTAGAGTCACTTTTCATAACTTGCTCAACCAAATGAGCAGCATGTTTTCTGGCTACTCTGAGGGCCTCCTGAGTATTTCCGATTTACAGATACATTTTGATAGCAAGCTCAGGCTTACGAGCGTTAATGTAGGCAGCTTCTGCCTTGGCATATTCTCTCCTGTTTCCCTCGATGAAGCTTTTTGCCTGATTGATGAGAATGGCTTATCTAGCTTGTGGCTCGCAGCACTGACTTGCAACAGTGAGAGCTGAGTGGAAATCCCCAATGTTCTCATACATGCTGACAGCTTCATTTGCTTTTCCAGCCTTGATAAACTCAACCTCAGCTTCCTTGTATCTCTTTTCATCTTCCAGCTTGAAGGCGAATTTCAGATGAACATCTCTGATTTTGTGCTTTGCATGTTGGTTAGCCATTTTAAATGCTTCATCAAAGTCTCCTTTGTCAGAAAGGTATTCCACCACAGCATCCACAAGATTCATCTTCAACATCATTTTCATTCCTTGCTCAGGACCAAGTGATTCAGCCCACTTCTTGGCAAGCTCGCATGTGTATTCATCCTTTCCGTAGAGTTTGGAGCATCTGACGGCCTCCTCCCAAAGATTCTGACTTCTGTACATTTCGACAGCAGCTCTCCATGCTCCAGCAGAAATGTAATGTTGTTCAGCAGCTTTGAAGTTTCCAGTTTCCTTGTGAAGTTTTTGAGCAACGGCCAAGTGAGTTTCCTTGAGGAGGCTTGATCTGAATTTGGAGACAAGTCTAATCATGTTGTCGTACTGCTGGCACTTCTTGTACATGGCTATCGCCATATCGTACTATTCAACAATGATATACATTTTCTCAGCTTCTTTCCACTTCTCTTCTTATTCGAACTTCTTTGCTTGTTTCACATAAAGATTGTTGATTTCACTATCAGGAAGGTTTTCTTTGGCAAGTCTCAGAGCATGCTCCCACTTGGCAGCTTGAGCGTACATTTCAAAGGCGTCAACTGCCAATCCTGCCTTAAGATAGTATTTCTCAGCAAAGTCATATTGTCTGATGGAAGCAAAATGCTTGGCAATTTGACGGTAGTAAGGTCTTGATACTTCAGGAGTCTGATGGGCAAGAAGCTGAATGGCCTTGTTCCATTCTCTAGCCAAAATAGAAGCTTCGATAGCCTTTTGGACTTTTTCTGCCTCAATGAAATGGTTAATAGCTGCCTGAGTTTGCTTGATGGACATCAGATAGTTGCCCCATCTTTCTTCCAAACTTTTCACAAGTCTTGGTTCAACATTTTTGGCAAGATCAACAGCTTTCTTGAAAGCACTTCCTTTCACATAGCAATCCAAGGCCTTCTGAAGCATGTCCATTTCTTCATATAGTTATCCTGCTTTTTAATGCATACTCGCTGCTGCCAGACTAGCAGCAATTTTTTCAAGAAGATCTGCTGGGAAGCTGACATTGGAATTGTATACCACATTGGCTGCTCTGGCGGGAATTCCTCCCTTGAGATATAGATTGATCGCAGTATTGTAGTCACCTTCCTCTTCCTTGATTTCAGCTGCCTTCTCTTCCTGCCCTGTCTCGAGGAGCCAGCTGTAGTAATTTTTCTTGAGTTCTTCGACATCAGGATGCTTATATTTTTCAGCGCATTTGATCGTCTCATCCCATTTATGGAGCTCCTGATACATTTCCATGGCTTCCTCAATTTCGTTGTTTTCAAGCAAGAGGGATTCAGCGCGGTGGAACTGCTTTTCAAGGACCGCCAGCTTAGACTGTACTTTGTAGTGATTGATGCCATCCTTTCGTCCAGTATCTTTTTCATAGTCTTCCAAAATTTTGATGACCTTTTGGAGGTAGGTGGATTTGGCAATGTCACCTATGGCGCTGTAGCAATGTTAAGCAACGTAAATGTTCTGAGTTTCGACAGCCATTTTAGCCAAAGAAATCCAGTTGGCCTCAGTTTCGTTTGTCAGCTTGGAGTTGTCCAGAATCAGAGCTGCCTTTTCAAGATCTTTGGCTTCCAAAGCAAAACCAAATTAGATTAACGCTTCATCCAAACTGTAAGAAGAAATTGCGTTTCCGCTGCTATCAGAGACCAAAACTTCAGTTTTGCCATTTTTCCTCTCAATACCTTCAACATCACCCTTGATGTTGTATATAGTAACTTTTTCAGGACTATCGATTGAGTACCAGACGTTTAGGTTTTGTCTGTTCTGGGCAACAACAACCTCGCTCTGAGGGACCCACTTTGCAAAAGTACAGTATGGTAAGAGGGTACTTTTTGATAGGGTCGTCAGGTTGTATAGATAAAGCTGTTTTCGCTTGTCTTTGAAGAGGAGTTTGTTGGAGTTAGCGTTAAGTTCAAGGTAGTCAATCTTGGAGTCGTGACTGATTTGACTCACAATGCTGGAGGTGTTCAAGTCGAAAAGAGAAATTGTTTGGAGGTCCAGCAGGTAAGCAATCATTTTGACTCCCTTCTCATTGATGCGAGCTGAAATTAAGTTTGGCTTCATATACTCAGTCCTGCAAGTTCCCAAGGGTTCGTTTCGACCGTACTCAACAAGAGTGAGCTATCCTGCATTAGATATCATGCAAAGATTAGGGCTGCTGAAGTCGAATTTTTCACTGCCTGCTCCTTTCCAGTATATTTAACTGGTTCGATTGGTTTCCATGTCTGTGATGATTAGAGTTTCATAGGTGTTACCGACAGCATATCTATCATGGTGGAATCCAACCTTGGTGATTTCGAGTCCATTGTAACTTTTTAGGACACTTTCTTTGTTGACTCCTTCAGCTGTAATCAACACCTGACTAGGACTGACATAATTGAGGAAATATTTCCCTTTTCGGATCTTTTTGACACTGGCATCGTAAATGTCCACTGAACCGCAGAGGTTGCCTGTTACCAGTCTGCCTCCATCGTTCTTCCAGCACAAAGCAGTCACAGTATAGTAATTTTCAATATGCTTGCATGTATTTTCTTCCCATTGGCCTCTTTTGGCATTGAGGTTGTAGACGTAGAATCTATTGAAGTTTCCGATAGCGACTGTGTCTCCAGCTGGATTGAATGCGGCGACTGAAAAATCTTTGACCTTTTCTTCGTGAGTGTAATCAAATCTCTGAAGGATGTTGCCGTAAGTGTCATAAAAGGTCACTTTCTTGTCATTGCCAGCTGCGACAATATTTTACCCGAATCCGAGACCGTATGGAACTGAGTGATGAGTGAAGAGCTTTTTGTAGGATTGGTTGCTCATGGAATAGGCATACACACTGCCATCAATATGTCCGGAAATGACGGTAGCACCATCGCGAGAAGAGGCAAGGGACACACAATATGATTCAGTTGAGTATAGAACACTCGACTTGTTTGACTTCAGGATACCCATTCTGACTTTTCCGTCAGCTAAGCCGAAGATCAGCTCGTTCGGGTGATCCTTTGGCCAGGTCATGCTGGTGACTGAAGAAGAGACTGGGAATTTGTTACAGATAGCTTTCTTCTATCCCCATTATAAACCCACTTTATAGACGAAGACGATATTGTCGCTCTGAGCAACTGCGATCTTCTGGGAGTCAGGAGAAAATTCAAGACCCCTGATGAGGTAGCTTTTTTGACCTTTGTCTGATGGTTTGGTGGGGAACTTGTCCTTCTTGTTTCCATTGTCATCAAACAGGTAAACAGCCTGCATAGAAATATAGGTACTCTGTCAGCAGCACCAACTGCAACTTTTTTGCCTGAAGGAGCCCAGGTAATGGCTGAGACTTTTTTCATGCTGTCCTCGAAGGGCATGATGTTGCCGGAGTATCTCAATTTCATTCAAAATTTAAATAATAAATGAACTTCAATCTCTCGCTTAAAATAATAAAAATGTAACTTTGTCTAAAAAGGCTTCTTTCCTACTTCCTCACTTCAAAAATCTGAGTATAATAATTGGCAATTATTAACTTAATAAAATTAATGAACAGGTTCTCTTTCGCCATCAAACGAAAGCACAACCGGTTTGCCTCTCCTCTGGCAGGGATGATCTACGATAACAAAAAATTCTAATAATCATGCTACTTCAGAAGATTTGACAGTCATGATGATATATCGCAAACAGATGGTCTCGCCAACACCACTAAAAGTACTCCATATTCTCTTCAAAAAGTTCATTCTCACAAACAAAGAGAACACAATCCTGAAATGAAATCGTAGGTATTGATTAGGTCCAATAAAATTTTTGAGCTCAGCAAGAGATTATCAAACCCATCCAAGCCAAGATGCACCAAAAATAAGTGGAACTCCTGCTAAAACATTCATGATGTGTCAGGTGGATATGCTCGCAGGACCATGAATAGCGCTATCAGATTCGATCATTAAATCAGTCAAGAGGAGCACAAGCGGTTCAAATTTCCTGAGATTCGAGTTTTTGTCCTTGACACTTTGGGAAATGGAAGAGAACCTCCCAAGTGGGTCAAAATAGACCTGAAGAGGTATTTTGAGGCATTTTTCAAGGGCACTCTGATGGGCAGCATCACTCAGTAACTGTCAGATTTAGTGGAGAGAAATATCAACGCTGCTGTCGAGGGGTAATCAGAAGAACCTAGGGAAGAAAACAATAATAAATAATGTTTCGGAATAGTGACGAAAAGGGCTCTCCTTGAAAAGCTATAATAATTTGAAAAGTGGAACAGAAGGGAGGAGCTATTTGCTTTACTTCGTGAATACTGCATACCAAAAAAATAGCTCAGATAGATATTTTTGAAAGATGTTCTGAATTTACTTTCCCTCCAGGTTTATTAAGAATTTGGACTCAATCGATCGAAGGAGTACTCGCTTCTTACTGAAAATGGAACCTCCGTCAAAGATTTTATTGATTTAAAATTTAGCACCAAAAGGCTATATTTCGCATAAAAAAGTAAAGCTCGTGAACTCTTCTATTCAAATCAGGATGTCAGCAAATATCGAAGCATTTTCAGCAACAAAAATGATTTCAGATAGACTCTCAAGCAAAACTTTAGGGAACATATATTAAATGGCTCTTCTGATCAAGGTTAATAAACCTCCTTTATAACTCATCAGGAGAGTGTTGAGGAACTGAGACACAACGTATCGAGAGCTCAAAGGATCATTAACTTCAAGAAGGATAAAAGTAGCTTTGGAAGAACCAGATTGATGCAGTATCTTAACAAATAAAAAAAGGAAAAAAAATCGATTGAGCATAGTCCATCAGAGAAGAAGAGTCTCCCCAAAAGGGAGGCAAGTAAGATAGACAACTAGAAAAGACATTATTCAGCCGTGGACTAAAAGATAACTCTGTAATTTCGGAAGCTAAAGAGATCAAACGACTACCAAAACTCTGACTTCAAGAATGACTAATCCTGTAAGAACAAGATCCAGCTCGGCATCTTAGCAAAGGAAAGCATCTACTTCAAAACTAAAAACTCTGAGCAGAGAGCTAAAATTCTCACTCATCTGCAGTTTATTGAAGAAGGAGAGTCATTAGAGGATTACTAGTGCAAAACAATTACTGAGGATCAATATCGAACGATGAGGAAAATTATCAACTGCATGGGGGACAAAAAATAAATTGTTGGTTTTGTGGACAGGTACCTTGGCTATGATTAGTATGGAGAGCTCAGCAAGGAAGGCTTGAAATAAATTTTATCCTTTGTGCTTCGAGGAGCTGGGAAGACAGAGTAGGTGATTCTCAAGACCATTTGGGGGTGGCTGGAGAAGAACGGGGTCATTACTAACGACATAATCAGAAGAGTGAACATGCAGCTGATGTACGAGAGGAACAAAATAGTCTACTATTTTTTGATTTCCTTGATCTTCGGAACTGGAGAAACAAGTGCTCTCTAACTCGCTCAAGGAATACTAATATGATTTTGGTGATCATTGATAATATTAATATCACTTCCTCTTTCTCAAGTTTGTGTCTTTGCTGATTCCCTTATTCCATGTTGGTTTGGATATTATTGCCTTCTTGAGCTCATAAGTGGGCTCATGGGCTCCCAGTTATTAGTGCACCTGATCGATTAGAATTTTAAAGTGCTCTGAAAGAGGCAATCTTTTTGAAATCTACAGCTACAGTTTTTGTTAACATTTGATGATCCACTGCTTCAAACAAACCATTATCTGTTGAGTCCTGTTGACTTCATCTTGCCTCGAAGACATATCCTTCTGGTATTTCTTTTTTTCCTCATCCTCAGCATTTTTTAAAATTTTCTTATCGCTTTTGTGCTAGAGTATCATGTTATTCAGTCTTTGCTCAATATCCTCGATTTAACTATAGCAAAAGCTGACAGTTTTATCCTTGAGTTCTTTGTTTCGATCTTCAATCCTCTTGAGCTCGCCCTCCTTCCCTTTTATCTTTTCTTATAGTTCGGTCCTTACTTCGAAGCTTTTTCGGTAGCTGTCCTGTACTAGTTATGTTCTGTCCATGCAATTCATTTTAATCAGTTGCTCAGCCTTTTCGTAAGATTCATAGTAACTGCTGTATCTTGTCCAGGTCGATTCCAACATTGTTGAGTAGTACTTATGTGCCAATAGCTCTCTTGTCAGTCGGTCGTGTTCATTCTCAATCATTTGATATTGATAATCATTCCGATCGATGATGTGAACTTTCTGCTGTTTTTTCTCTAAAATGAGACTGGCTTGATTTTCAGACATGTTCTTTATAGCTTTTTCAGTCTTGTAGAGCATGTTCTCTGATTTGTGGAATTAAAATTCATCATAGTGCTTCAAGAGATACTGCTTGCCATCTAATTTTGCTTGCCTGATTCCTTCAATTTAGTTCATAATTTTTGCTCCGACATCTGACTTTCTAAGTTTGTTCTGGGCATCTTTTACTCTTTTCTTCATTGTTATATTGATCTACTTCAGCCTTTCTTGCATGTGCCTCAGTTTATCTGTCTCGAATCGGATATAGATAATGTTTTCCTATCTTTGGCTCAGTAGTTTTTATTGAGGTTACCAAGAACGTGAAAGTAATTATTCAAACAAGTGATTTTTTTCTCTTACTTGGCCAATGGTCGCCTTTTTATTTTTTATCTACTTTTCAGTCCGCCTGTTGTTTTCAGTGTACAAGTTGAGCTAACTTTTTATCTTGGATAAATAAACTAGCTGCTGCTCAATTTATGATTTGACAGGCTTCATTGATTCAAGTGAAATTTTTGTAAGAGAACGACGATTGGATGTATTTGCGTGATCAAGGATGCCCATTTTTCTGCTGTCAGTCAGAAAGGATTCCACTTTGCTCTTTAAGGTTGACTTGTGGTTGATGACTTCAAGGTTCCGAGCATGGGCCCGATTGTGAGCTTTGAATATCATTTGTGATTATGTATCTTCTATTTCTGGAACTTCCTCCTCCATTGCCAGCTACTGAGTGCTCATCTTTTTGGTAAAAAAGTTATCATATTTATTTAGCTTGACTTTCAGCTCAGGCAGAGAAGTCGATTTAGTTGTCCGCATCAGTTCTTGAGATATATTAATTTTATTATACTTGAATTAAGAAACCTGCTCTCCCTTTCTGACAATTAGAAAAGCTATAATTTTGCCAAAGAAACTTTGAACTAAAGCTCGGCTCTTGAGTGGCCTCAAATATATACACTTTAGCCTTTGGAAAAATAGAATGCTTTATTTATTTATTTTATCGAATTCAACACTATTTACTTCTCTATTTCTCTCAACCAAAGCAAATGGAAGCAAAAGATTGAAGCCTGATAGATGTGAAGAGTTCTTATGTATAATGATTTATAATAAACTCAACAAAAATATCAATAAAGCCAAAATTATCTTTTTCTTTATTCTATGAGTCGGACCTCAACAAAGATGGATGCTCAGACTATTTTGAGCTAAAAATTGCCAGTAACTCCTATTAATAGCATAATGGCACTATAAGCCTTGTAATTAATAACATTCCTGACTTTCTAACTCTATGGAACCCTTCCCTCTCTTTGATCTCGAAGACTTCGAGGAGTAAAAGGTTGTCAATCCCTTTGACGACATAGAAATGTAGCCCAATCTCAAGCCTAACTCCTCTTCATTCATCCAGGAGCATGAATCCCTCCATCAGTCAGTCTTGAAGGAGGACAAACCTAGCCCAGTGCCCAAAGGCAATCGTCAGAGGCGACAGTCAGTGGGCGAAGACAAAAACCTTAATCGAGGGCACTGGCTCTTTGATGAGAACAAAAAGTACCATTGGTTCTTAGAGATTCACTACAAACATTTTGTGAATCGGCATATGAGGCGGATGGACAAGATATTCAAAACAATGGAGACGTTTATCGGCACCAGACAAGCCGAACAGTGCAGAAGTCACCACCAAAAGATGGAGAAAAAGTATCATGACTTTGTCACCATCATTCACAACCTCCGTATTCAGCACTATGATACTGATGATATTGACCCTCTGGCTGCTGATATCGAGTCAAGTGGATACCCTCTGATCGAAAAGCTAGCAACTATCGCCGAGTTGACAGAGTAAGCTCAACTACCTGTAGGGGTCTAATCAAAGGAGCGTCGCAAAAGCAGTGCTGCTAACAGAGACATGGAGGAGCTACTAGACTACAGAAACAAAATTGAGGAGGAGAAGGATAACGTAGAGGAAGTAAACTAAGTTGAATCTTTAGCCCAGGCTCGAGTTAACATGTTCGACTAGTCTAATTTAAACATTGGAGAACTGATGTTATACCATGAAAAAGATGACCTCAGTGGAGTGTTCACTTTCCATCGGAACTTCGATGAGTGATTTGTATGCATTATTAATTAATCTTTATCTTCACTCATGTAGCAACTCATTGATGAAATTCGATATCTCACGTGTACCAAAGATGGCCATCAAGAGGAGCTTTCTCTCCTCTGCATGGAGGACAAGTGTGTGGGTCAACTATTAATTTGTCCCATTTGCGAGTAAGAGCAGCACTAGGGACATCATGTCATCACTCTCAAACAGTTTCTCAAAGACAACTGCAAGGAATAGGTTGATCTGGCAGGTCGGGTGTTGGATCACCTGGAGATAATAGACCAAAACAAATCAGTCTTAAGGCAGCATATCACATCAATAAAACAAAATTTTATGGATGAGATGTATCAGCTTGAAAACAAGAGTGTTGAGTATTTCGACAAGGTCAGTGAAAAGTTATTGGAGCTGTGCAACATCAAAAATGGCAAGGATATAAAGAAGGTCTTGAAGAGTATTGAGGAAAGGTCAGAAATAAAATGTAAAAGAATTCTTTCAGATATTAGGAAGTATAGCAACATTTCTTCAAATGATATTCTCAACCACTACTCGTCCATCACTGCAAACAAAATTGCAGCAGTAAGAGAAATTTACAAATCAACTGGAGTTGATAAGCTTCTCAGCAAAATTGTCTCTCAATTTGAAGCTCTTCAATAGTTTTCACTCAAGCCAAGTTACTCTTGGGGACCACTCAAGCCATAAAAAATTAAAATAAACGGAATGGTGGCCTCTCAGACTTCAAGTTCAAGTGGAGGCCAGAGGTTTGCCCTCGCTGAGCCCAGATAAGGCAACAATAAAGACATCCAGGTTGCATTCAAAATAAACAAAGTCAAAGGTTGGATAGGTGTGGGAATATGCCTACAGAATGTCATAAAGCAGGCGAATTATAACTTCAACTACACTCAGACATACCATGGCAGCTATTTGATTTCATCCAATGCCTATAGCTGGTCACACTCTCAACCACAGTTTAACAGCTACCAGAATGCCTTTCCTTTCACCGAGGGTGATATCATAAAAATTACCATGAACACTCAGCTGAAAGAACTTATCTTTTAAAATCTAAAAAAGGGAGGAAAGCTCAAGTTAGATGTGATTGACCCACCATATAATGACAGGTATGTTCCCTGCGTCAATTTATGCACGGCTGGAGATGAAGTTGAACTAATA
>Ga0100378_1004022_pt1 | contig 13865 bp, 21 predicted proteins | sample CryGeymeta201502_FD_81535 | JGI IMG/M metagenome (GOLD analysis project Ga0100378, IMG submission 81535) | Groundwater microbial communities from Crystal Geyser aquifers in Utah, USA - Crystal Geyser metaG 2015-02 | ecosystem: Environmental > Aquatic > Deep subsurface > Groundwater | place: USA...
TAATTTTATAGTATAATAAGTAATTTGTATATAAGTTATTTATTTTATAATTATTATAGTTAATGATATGAGGGGATTGGGGATTGGGGATTGGCCCAATCCCCAATCCCCAATCCCCATATAGGCATTATAAACTAATAATTAAAATGGGGATTGGGGATTGGGGATTGGGGATTGGGCCCAATCCCCAATCCCCAATCCCCAATCCCCACTAATCATATCATTAACTATAATAATTATAAAATAAATAACTTATATACAAATTACTTATTATACTATAAAATTATTTGATAAAAAATAATTATGTTTAAGTTATTGTTTTATATTAAACAAAATATTTATATATATAATTATTACTAAGATTCTATTCTATATTGGCGATAAATAGTATAACTATATAGAGATTATCCAAAAATTATATCTAATCTATATTTGCTAAGTTTTCAAGCTGTTCAAAGCAAAATTAAATAATCCCTAGAGAATATACATTGGAGCTAAACCCTCTTTAGGATCACTTTTATGAAGTTGATAATAAATTTTCTTTGTACCTTCTAAATCACAATTAAGCTTGAAGTATTTGCTATTAAATAATTTAATATTATAACTTACCCTATTTTCTTTATATTTTCTTCATCATCTGAGTTTGTTGTCCATATACTTATTTTATTATTGAAGTGACGTATACTTAAAACAATTCCTGAAACAAAATATTCGGATTCTTCAAAATGGTTTCCGATTAAAGATAATATCTAATTACTATTAATAATTTTAATTATACTAATTTTAGCCAAACTTCTTCAGTATGTTGAGATATTAACGAATGCTTTTGCTTATCCCAGGCTATATCATAAACCCATCTACCACCATTTACATTTTTACAGTGTTCCCACTCAGGCTTTATATAATCTTTAAAGAAAAAGAAATCTGAATTTGAAGGTAAAAACTTAATAGGAATTAAATTGTTATATGCTCTCCAGAAGTTTTCAACTGTATCAAAACTTATAACCTCTTTTAAAAGCTTAGAGAATTTGTTTTTTAAGTTATCTTTCTTTTTTTTATTCTTATTAGTATATGAATACCAAATATTCCATCTATTAATCATAAATAGTAATTACCTCAATAGTAATGATCTTTCTGGAAAATCATCAGTTTTTTCATTACTAAGCATTTGCATTTTTGTATGTTAGTAATTAAAATTAATTAGTTAAAAATTAAATAATAATTTCATTATTGTAATATGATTAAATATAAAATTTGCAAACATATAACAAATAAATAATAAGAAATTTGTAATACAATAAATGAGAATAAATTATAATCAAAATAATAATAATAATTCACTTAGTTCTCATCACGATCTAGTTGAACATATAAATTTTTTGGTATTTTTAAAAAATATTGCACCAACCAATAAATGTTTTTTCATTTGTAATTTAAAAACAGGAGTAAAAATGATTAGCTTTATATTTTTGTATTTAAGCTTACTAGATATATTTTTCTCTTACTACTTTGATATGCACTTTTTCTTATTAATTGGATATTTGTTTCAAGATTTATTAGCTATTACTTATACTATTTTACTAATTTATGCAAATTGGAAAGATAAATTTATATATGCTTATTGGGGTAATAGTTTGGCTCAGTACTATAATTATATCTTCGCTATTAGATTACTTACTTATCCTTTCACAGATTTAAAGCATAACAAATACGATTTTGAAGGAAATATGATTTTTGTTTATTATATATGGGCAATACTTTTTGAACTTTTGTTTGTTTATTTTAACTATATTATTTATTCATTTACAATGGATCTTGGGAAAAAAGATAATTACATAAACAATAAGGATTTTCAAATGATAAATAATTCTATATCAAATTCAAACAATATAACGAATAACTCAACAAATGGTGAAATTAAAGTTGAAACTTTGGATTTTGAAGATATGAGTTTATGGAAACATTGATAAACATATATATTTATTATTAATATCCAAAAGAAACTATAACTATATAATGTTTATCGAATTTACCTAATAAAAAATAATTGTAAATATTTGTAATTAAGCCTAGTATGTTTGGTCTTATAAACTGTATCTTCAGTTAATAAAATAACTCAGATAAGTAAATTAATAATAAAATAAAGACATGTATAATAGGGAAAATGCGATATTGATGTTAATGATTCAATTTTACTAGAATCCCTCAAATAAAATTTTATCAATCCTAATAAGTTAGATGTTTAATTTTTAAAACAAACTAAATATTTAATATATATATATATAATATACTTAATATGTAATCATGTCAAATAAAATTAATAACATTATAACATAATACAAAATAATAATTCATTTTCTTAAACTAAGTTTTATTTATAATATATACTAATAATATATATTAGAAATTTGACTAATTAATAATTTGCGATTTTTTCTTGTAAAACAATTGCAAAAATTTCTGGAATCTGTTCAATAGCAACTTCTATTAATTCTTTCTCAAACTCAGAATCCTTTAACTCATCTTTTATTTTCCCTTTTAAAAAATCTGTATCACATGTAACTTCTTGATCAGGAGTCTATTATGATAAGTAATTAAAGATTACTATAGTTACACATATAAGTATATTATATGTACTTACATTTAGGAAGATGATATCATAGACAGCCTTCATTAATTTATCTCCTAATTTGGATTCTAAAGACATTCGTATTTCCTATAGTTAATTTATATTAATCTTAGTTAATTACTTCTAGGTGGGCAATATCTAAAAACTTTGTTTCTGAATCTTTACTATTTTCATTGTCTTTTTCATCGTTATCATTATCTTTATCTTTATTGGTTTTTCCGTTTCCGATTTCTATGTTTTCATTTTCGATTAATTCCCCTATATCTTCGAAAGTTGCTTCGTATATTCGATTTCTGTCTCTATTGTTATATGAATCATCTTGAATAGTAGTAGGTAAACAAAGATTATCTAAATCAATATCTATATAATTTATTGATTCTGATTTTCTAATATCAATATTTTTATTTCTATCTGGTGTATTGTCAAGATCTTTATCATCAACTTTTAAATCTCCAATTTCATCAATATTATCATCTTTATTAATCATGTCTAGCTCTATTAACATTTTGTGCACATTCATTTCATCATTATTTTCTTTTTCTTCATCTAAATTATTTTCAGTGTATTCGTCTTTTTTCTCTTCTTTTTTCGAATTATTAAAATAATTATTAAGGATTTTATCCAGTTCTTCTTCAGAATCTGTTTTTTTAATTTTATTAGTAATATTATCGTTATTAATATTTGGATTTGGAGTTTGATTATCTTTAATAGAACTTCCACTCTTCTTCTTAAACAAAGCGTATGACTCTTTATAATTTACTAATGTTTCTTCATTTTTTATTTTATTTGAAGATTCTTTAGAATTATTAGATTCTTTTGCTGTATTAGAGTCGTTTGTAGTAATATTATTTGTAGAAATATAGTCGTCATTATCTTTATTGTCTTTTGAATAAATATCTACACCACCTCCTAGCCAAACTACGTCTTCAGGAGTTTCATTTTTAAGCTAAGTAAAGTTTTGAATAAATGGAAGATTATTAAAATATTTTACCTTTAGTCTACTTTTTTTCATTAATTCCTTTAAACTATTTAACTCTCGTTCATGATCTTTATTTTTAATATTCTTTTTTTCTTTTGAATCAGATTCGCATTTATCACTCTTTAGAAATCTATTATAAAATATATAACTTTACTTTCCACTTTCATTTTTATCCTTACTCGCTATTATTTTTGGTTTAGTTTTTATTATCTTTTTTTCATTCTTTGGGAAATTAATAAGAAAAGCTTCTGCATTTTTTTTGTTATTATCATAATTAGGCTTTTTCCTATTAAAACCAAGATTAAACTTAGGGGCTCCTGATGATCCAGGGTACTTAGTCTTAACTCCAACTTTATCTATTTTCTTGTCAACATATACATCAGATCTTTCCGAATAAATGATTGGTTTTCTGAAAGGACTTTCCTTTTCTGGTTTGGAAATATCATTGTAATTGGAAAAATTATCATTTGACTTTCCCTCTTTTTGAAATTTTATCTCTATAACTTTCTCAACTTTTTCATTTGAACCTTTGTTTCCTTGACTACCTTGATTACCTTGATTTAATAAAGACGCTAGTTGATTAGAGTTATTTTCTCTATTTGAATTTAATTGCCTTAATTTTATATCCTTTAATCGTTCCATTTCTTTCTCTATAATATTTTTACTTTCTTGCTCTCTCTGCTCCTTTTCATTTTGTTTTTCACTTTCTTTTTGTTTATCTTCTTTATGTTTTTCTTTATTTTTGTCCTTTAACACGTTCTTTATAATTAAATAATGTTAAATGAATTATTTTACAAATTTATGAATAATCGTATGTGAAAATTCATTATTAAATTCCAATTCATTTAAGAAAATTTTTATTCTCGCTTTAATTATACCTTCTCTAAGTATTTGATTAATTGTTGGCCTTTTGCCTTGATCTACTTGTAATAGACTTCCGATTAAATTTTTTAAATCTTTACTAAACGATGATGCTATTGGAGAATATTGCCCACGAATAATTTTTAAACTAAGCATTGGGAGGTTGCTTGCCTCAAATGGCATTTTTAAACAGGTCATTTCGTATAGAAGGACTCCTAGTGACCATATATCCGATTTAAAATTATATGGTTTGTTATTTACAATTTCAGGAGATAAATAATAAGGAGTGCCAACTATTGTTTGAGCTTTATCGAGAGTTAAATTTAAACATTTTGCGATTCCAAAATCTCCTAATTTAACAACACCATTTTTAGTTAAGAACACATTTTGAGATTTAAGATCACGATGAAGGATTTTTCTATCATGTACATGCTTAATAGCTAAACAAATTTGAGTAAACCAATCAATTATTTGTTTTTCAGGGAAGTACTTTCCATTTTGATTCTTAATTTGAGATTGAAGGTCTCCCCCGTCAGCGTAGTCCATTACAATATTTAATGATGAAGGATTTTTACTAAGAAAAACTTCTTTGAAAGTAATTATATTAGGATGACTTAAAGTTTCATGTATTTTAGATTCTAAATAAGCTTCCTTCTTTTCTTCTTCTGTCATATTCTCAAGCAAAATTGTTTTAATAACTGCTAAACTCTTATATTAAAATATAAAATGCACAATCATATAAATTTAAAAAATCTTTTTACCTTATCTTCACATTCTACTAAATATGCTTTTCCAAAAGAACCTTGTCCTAATAGTTTTGTTGGCTTATAAACATTTTTTGTTTTTTTCTCATTAACTTCCTGATTCATTTAATTTTACAAATAAATAAAAAAATTAAAATTAATTAAACAATAAGTATTGAACAAGGTAATCTTAAATAAAATACTATTAACTTTTTTACGAATAATTATTAATTTTCTTTTTTAATATCATTACTATAATTATTATCACAATTACTATCAGCTTTTACTTTGTTATCATCCTTTTCTTTACTGTCTTTATTATCAACTATTAAAATGGTTCCTATAACCACCAAAAATATTCCTATAAGCTTTTTATAACTTAATATGTCTTTATCTATAAATATTGCTTCATTAAACGTAGTAAAAACAAAACTTAATCCAGAATTTAAAGCAGTTGCGGTGCCTGCACCAAGAATATTTAAAGATTTCACAAAATAGTTAATCATGATTGCGTTGCAGATGAGACTAGGAATAACTTGGAGTATTTTTAGTATTATCCAAATATAAAGGTTTTGAGAAATTATATTTGTATAATTTGTATTTTCAAAATCAATATTTTTGTTGCGAATGTTTTTATCATTATTGTCATAATTTATACTAGTCATAACCAATTTTGCCTAACAAATTATAAATTATTAACAATGAGTAAAATAAAAGTATGTAAATTAATTGGTTTTTTCAATTCTATATTTCTAAATTATATATTAAATAAAAATACTATTTAAATACTATTAATGAACCTAAACATCCAAAAAAGACACTTATCAAGTTATATTTCACTTTGTAATAAAACATGCTAAGCATTTTTAACATTTAATAAATTATTTTACATATTACATTAAAAGATTAAATACAAACTTATAACTCTTATTACATTTATACATTAATAACTTATATTATGTTATTATTGATAATTTATAATTATTTTATTTATTAAATTATTATATCTAATAAGAAATGGTAACTAAAAATTAACAATAGACTAAAGGAACAACCTCTAATGGACCTAAAAACGATAAAACCCATTGTCTATGTAGAAGATGTGGAAGAAGATCATTCCATAGACAAAATAAAATCTGTGGAGCTTGTGGATACCCTGCAACCAGAATTAGAATTTGTATAAATTATAATTTTTATAATAGATAGAGGATGGGGTTGTAAAGTTAGAGGAAGAAAGGGACAAGCAACTGGAAGAATGAGACACATGAAAGGAGTTCCACAAAGGTAAATTAAAAAAATAACCAATAAAAGAGCAAAGAACGGATTCAGAGAAGAAAATGTTATAAGATCATTAAGAGTTGCAAAACCAAAGCAAAATGATAAGAAATTACATAAAGCTAAAGTACCAAAAAGAAGATTAAGATAAACGATAAATGATAATAAATAAAATAAAGCATAAAAAGTATTTAATTTCAGGAAAATCTTATTATAATTATCAATCATAATAACTAGTTACTATATTGTTTGTGTTATTTTCATTACATTTTATAATTATGTATAAATAATGTTTTATTATAGTTTATATTCAATAATAATATATAAATAATACATGTTTTAATGTTATTGTTTTTATAATTTATATTATTTATTGTTAAATAAATTTAATAAATGAATCAGGAAGGCGGCTTAGTCCCAACAAATATAGCAGAATTATTAGAAAAATTAAATGAAAATTTAAGAAAGTTTGCATTAAAAGAAACCGAATGGTTAATGCAAAAATATAATTATGAAACTAAAATTTCTGAACTGGAGGGCCAAGTAAAAGCAAATGAAAATATAAATATTGATTTATTTAAAAGAGTTAAAATGTTAGAGTATGCATTGTCTCAAGAGAGACAAAAATTATCTAAGATTAATTCTTCTGATACTAAGTTAGATAGTGAAATAAAGTTTAACAATACTAAAATTACTTATGAAGTAGAAGACAAAAGAGAACTAATTAAAGAGGAAGATCTTAAAATTTTAAAAGAAAAGTCTGTAAGGCCTTCTTTAATCAAGTAAATATATTTAAATAAAACTAAATCAATAACTTAATAGAATGTTAAATGATATTGGAATTAATGAAAAATTCGCCAATGATTTATTTACAGATTTAGAAATGAATAAAAGTGAATTAGAAAATTTAATAAAGTCAAGTATAAATGAAAGGAATTCTATTAGTGAAATGTTTAATGAACCTTCACCTATAAATAAAGCTTTAATTGGAATAAAAAATAATACAACAAGTTATAGTAATAATATTAATACAAATCTCACGAATCTTAATACAAATCTTAATACAAACTTAACTACTGAAAAAGGTTGTGTCAATACAAATATATTATCAAATACAAATACCAATACGAATACAAATCCAATTATTAATAATACAAATACGACTGTAGCAAAAGAAATGGACCAACAACAAGGTATACTAATATTCCTATTTATATTCTGATCTGCTATATAATAATTCATTATAATGTATTATAATCATTGCAGTAATCCCAACAATTAATATGATGCAGTCCAAACCAATTGAATTAAAAAGTCACTTTGATGTCGTCAGAAAATTAGGTTATATGCCAAATATTAATACACTAGTTTCAGTATCTGAGGTAATTTATAATATTATAATAAAATATAACTACTTTCTTCAGGATTGTTTAATTAAACTTTGGAATACTAAAACTTTCTTTTCAAATAATACTATTGATTATGAACCTTATTTAGTTTTGAGAGGCCATAACGGACCATTATTTTCATTGGCAATTGGAAGTGAAGAGCATAATTTAATATATTCTGCTGGAAATGAAGTAATATTAATATATTGAAAATCTAATTTATAATGAAAATATAGGGAATAATAAAAGTTTGGAAAGTTCCGCAACTTGATGAAATAAATCAGTATGGTGATGCTGAAGGTGGAATAAAATGTAATGTAGGTTATATGCATAATGCAACTGAGGCTAATGATGTTGTTATTTGGGATTTAGTTCATCATCCATATAATGTAATTATAATTTTTAATGATGTATTAGAGTTTACTTATTTCTTTAACATCGGACTCAAACGTAAATTTTTGGAAGACATTTACACCTGATGAATATACAAACAATGTAAAAGAAGACAAAGTAGATAAAGGATTTATGGGGAGTAGATCAAGAAAGTCTGACTTATCATCAGACTTAAAGCCAAATCCAACCACATGCACCTTTTTAAATTCCGATAATAGTAATCTTGCTGTAGGATTTAATGACTGTTATATTAGTCTTTATAACTTAAACAAGGTAAAATAATGTATTTATCTTTAGGAACAATTTTATGCAAATATGAAAACGAATATATTAGATCAAAGCTCAAGAAATCTTTCTGTATATATGCAACCGAATTGCATTGTTACTAATAACGCAGCTCCGATCTTATATGCTGGATTTGAAGATAATTTTATTAAGAGCTTTGATATTAGAACAGGTAATTTAAAATAATAACTTATTTCATCTCTAATAGAAAGTATTACAAATTCAATAAATTCACATAATGATTCGGTAACCTCACTTAATCTTCTAAATGATGTTTATTTATTTTCCACTTCGCATGACTCCAAAATAAAAATGTGGGATTTAAGAAATTTTGAAAAATGTGTACAGGAAGTACTTGGCTCACAAAGGAAATTCGATGAAGCAATGTGGCATTCTACGATTATTCCTAATCAACTTTATTTTGCAGCTGGTACGATTATTTATTTTTAATAACGTCCTATTGATTTAATTACTAATATATTAATTTTAAAGCTTGTGCTGATTGTTCAGTAAAAGTGTATAAACTATAAACAAATGTGAAGATATAGATATAACTAGAATCTCAAGAAAATTATTTAAAAAGACTATACAATGATACAAAGTTTTAATAAAAACTAAAGATACAAAATAGCAAAATAAGTTTAATATGAGTAATAATAAAATTAAAGAAATAAATTTAATGTATTTAAATATGTATATAAATTATAATATTAAGAATATTATTAAGTTGATTAGTTTATAAATTTATCATTTTCCTTTATTATGTATAAATAATAAGATTATTTATCCGAAACATACTTTTAACTTATTTTTCTCTTTTGCAACATTTTGATTCACTTATAATTATGATAGTACATCAGGCATTCTTTCAATTACATATTTTTTATGACCTTGAATATACATAATCGGAACACCTGGAACTTTTCTAACTCTACCTTTTAATTGTTTATCACAAGTAGCTATAATATAACATTTATGTTGAGAAACAATGTTAACTAAGCAGTCATCAGCATATGTTCCTTTATGATCACAGGTATAACGTTTAAATCTAGGGTCTTTTGCTACTCTTAGAGCTAATCTGTATTTAGTTCCAAATTTTTCTAATTCTGCTAATACACAGTCAGTAATATATGGAATACCTATTTATTATATGTATATAAGTTTGTATAATACATTTAGCTAATAAACAATCCATCATTGCTTGAAATATATCAATTTTGTTTTGTATAGAAAGGTTAATAAAATTAGTATCTAGAAAGATCTGATATGGAGGACCTAGAGCAGTATTATAATTGAAAAATAAATGAATAGGATTCTTTTCAATTTCTTTAATTTGAATATCGCCATTAACTAGATCTTTGACTTTTTCATTTTTCTTATCATCTTCAAGCTTTTCATGTATTTTTTTTCTAAGTTATTGTTATATATAGAGTTTATTTGCGTTATATTATTGTTTATTATTATTAAATATGTTATTATATATTATATATTATCATACTTACATTCTTGAATCTTTTGGGTTTAATAACCTTTTCTTTTGAGCGAACTTTTTTGCTCTTCTCATTTTCCCCATTTTAAAAGATTATATAATATTATGCTAATTTATGATAATATATATTATTATTCATAAACAATAAATATTATACTATTTACTAAACTTATTAATTTACTAATTAAACAATTTACAATTAATAATAAAATTTAAAATAAGTTATAATAATTTATAATGGACGGCGAAGAAAAAGAAATTATACGATATAAAAACGGTGCAGCCCAGAACCTTGGAGCTAATAAGGAACTCCAAAAAATAGAAGATATGTTTAATATGAAGAGGTCACAAAAATCATTTCAACAATATGAAGATAGGCTATACGAAAAAAACACCTACTTTGGAAAATCAAAAATCCCTTCAATAAACGAAGAAGATATTAGAAAAGATAACGAAACAACAATGAAAAACATAAACACAGGAAAAAATATGGAAATAGATAAAACATTCTGTCAAAAATGTCCTGTATTTAAGAATAACTGTAAGCATATAAGAGAAAGACAACAATTAAAAGATAAATATTCTTATCCAATTACAACTTATTCTGGATTAGGTTGGTTAGAGCCAATAGAAGGTAAATTTCAGCAGAAGTATACTTTAAACTCTGAAACTAAATCATTTTATGATACAAGTCACTTATCAGTAAATAATCGCTAACTAGTTAATTATGCAATTCCTTATATTTTATTATAAAATTTTATATAATGCTATAGTTACATTTATTATTGTTGTTTATTGTTGTTTATTATTTAAACTTATTAATTAATCTAACTGCAAGTTGCTAATATATATGATAACAAAATAAATTATATAATAATAAATTTATTAATAAATAAAGAAATAAATGAGTACATTGAAATCAATCTTCGGAAAAGAGACAGATTTTGCAAAAAAGGTCAAACGGCTAGAGAATCTTAACAGAGATATAGTAAAATCAAGCACAAATAACCGCATTGTTACAATATCCCCTGATAGATATTGCGGTTCAACAAAAAAATCTGTTGAACATTATAATAACCCTAAGCAAACACAGCAAAATCAACCTATTAAAAAAGGTAATACCAAGAAGAATTCAATTGCTCTTATTGTAGATAATCCAATTAATCTAAATAATTATCTTAATGAAAAGACTAACATAAAAACTAAAAGCGTAGAAAAAGTTAAGAAAACCAATAATAATACTAATAATACTATTATGACTGATCACAGAGTACCTAAAAACAAAAGACAAAATACTGAATCATACGGACTATTTGTAAATAATTTAAACTATGAAAATAAACAACCAAATATTAATAATCACAAAGAACAAAAAGAACATTTAAAATGGAAAACAATAAGTAATAAAAAATTAATTGAAACATTGTCTAATTCTACTGAACAAAAAAATGTATTAATAGACTCAATAGATATTTTAGATACAGACATGTTAGGTAAGAATTTAATAATTTATCATAAATAAATTTAATCAAGGTGTTTATGATGGAATACAAACCCATCAAAATGACGCTAGATATCAAATAGAACATAATAGAAGTAAACAAAAATCAAAGACTAACAAACATGAACCTTCAATTTTAATTAAAACAACTGATGGTGAAGATACAAATGGGAAAATAAATGTATAATATTATTATATTTATATTCATATAATATTTTTTAGATGTTAAAGACTATCCTTGAAGATTTAATCACACATAGCTCTGATAAAAAGCAAATAATGGGTACACTAGATAGTATTTATAATGATATCGTTCATACATATGCTGAAGTTGAAGAGAAAAATCATTCCTCTAACTCTCATCATACACATACTCATTCACATTCAAACCATTCATCAGTTGAGAAAAGAAATAAAAGTATTGGAAATAATGGATATTCAAATGGATATAAAAATAATAGTAATAATAGTAATGTAAATTCTAAAAATAATGTTGATAATAATAACTTTCATATTTTACGTGAGCTTCAAAAAGATAATGAAGATTTTAAAGCAAGATTTAATTCATATGAAGCAAAGAATGAAAAAATAGCCTATGAAAATTTTGAGTTAAAAAAGCAGCTTATTGAACAGAATAATATGATGTTAAATTTACAAAAGGAAATGATCGAAATTAAATCCTTACTTATAAATAAACCAAAAGCAACAATACCACAAACGAACAACCCTAACACCAACTCTAACAGTAACTATTCCGAGAAAAATTCAGCAAAAAATTCTGATAAAGATTCATCAAATAAACAATGTTTTTTAAATCTACCAGTCAAAAAATCAACAAAAAAAGTTATACAAGTAGAAAATAAACATGTTAACGTTAAAATTGAGGATAAAATCCAACTTATTACATCTCCGATAAATACAGATTTACTTACAACAACAGAAGAGAAAGAAGGAATGGATATAAGAAATAATGGTAATAATATTTATAATAATATTAGATCTAAGTATTACTTCAAGTAACGCTGATATTGATGACTATAATTTGTACTATAATTTTAATAGTTTCAAAAACTCTGGTAGGAATACTAATCCTATAATTGTTACTGAAGTCAAAAATACTAAGGTTAATCAATTTATTCCAACTTTAAGCTTTGGAGGAGGAAATAATGAAAGAATTGACAATAACTATAATAACAGTAACAACAACACTAATAAGCAAAAAATGAAAAACAAAAGCTTTGTATCAGAACGAGAGACTAAAATGAATGATAATAATATAAAAATAACTTCTGAACGTGAGATTAAACTATCCGATAGAAAATCAGAAAGAGAGTATTCTTTTTCAGAAGACTATAGAGAAAATAACGAAGAAAATAAAGCTCAAACAAAAAACAACATTAATAATAGTAATAATAATAAATTCTCCTTAAATTTGGCTGGAAAAGGACATGGAAATGTAATTAATAACAGCAATAGTGATAATAATAACGATGATAACTATGATGAAAACTCTAACAATAATAATGTCAATGTTCAAGGATTAAATTTTGAAAATTTAAAACGTGGAGACTTCAATGATGAATTTATCCAAAATTATGAAGATTTTAGTCCTTCTTGGAGAAAGGAGTGTGATAAAATAAATCTTAGAAAGAAAAATTAGAAAAGAAAGAATGATTAAAAAGCTTAGCAAGTTAAATTTTTTTAGAAAAATTAGTAAATAATGATTGAGTTACTATATTATAAAATTTGTAATGTTTATATAATAGATAGTATAATTTTATTATGTTTGATATTAGTTTTATACTATAATATATTATTAGTTATTTATTGTTATTTATTGTTATATATTGTTATTTATTTACAAATAATTCTAGTTATTTCTAGTTATATACTTAGATCTTATATTAATTCAATGGTTTTAGTGCTCATTTAATTGTTCATCAACCGATTGCATTTCAGAATAATTAACATCCATAAGAGATTCTTTACTTATATCTCCTTTTTCATTTTTAATGACAACCATCATTTTTTTGCTTCTGCTTTTGGGACCTACTGGAATCCACATCATGCCTCCTGGAAGTAGTAAATCCAATAAATTTTGAGGAATTGATGTACACGCAGCCCCGACATGAATAACATGAAAAAGTAATTTTTCTTCATTTTTAAAGTTTAATCCATATTAAGACTGTTCTAAGTAATAATATTATAAATTATTATAAATATATAACTTGATTTAATATATCCTTTTAAAAGTAATAAGAAAATTGGAAATATTTTTTATATAATCTATGGATTAGATTACAAGATAAATCTATATTTTCA
>Ga0100378_1004023_pt1 | contig 13864 bp, 7 predicted proteins | sample CryGeymeta201502_FD_81535 | JGI IMG/M metagenome (GOLD analysis project Ga0100378, IMG submission 81535) | Groundwater microbial communities from Crystal Geyser aquifers in Utah, USA - Crystal Geyser metaG 2015-02 | ecosystem: Environmental > Aquatic > Deep subsurface > Groundwater | place: USA...
CACTTTGCATCGGTTTTGTCTGTTACTCCAATATCAATCATTGGACGTGTTTAGCGATGGACAGTTAAATATTCCGACCGAGTAGTCTAGTAGATAGAGCCTCTAGACCCTTCCAAACAGGGAGTGCACCTGCATCATTTCTCCCACTCGAGAGAACTACACCAACAAAGTTGTGAGAGTGAGAGTGCCACAAGACATATTCTCCATCAGCAGAAGAGGGGCCGGACTTCTTGGAAGCGAACAGAACTGAAACCCTGGCTTAACTGTCGAGAGAACTTGATTGTCTTCTCTATTGATAAAAAGCATTCATTTTCGAATCCCACAAAACTAAAGCGAAACGACCACCATCAACAATCAGCTACAACAGCAGCAGTAGCAGCAGCAGCAGCAAAAGCAGCAGCAACATAAACAATGACGACCAACAATAATCCAACTAATAAGTTGCCGCCCAAGAATCCGTTATCGGCAGCACGATCGTTGCAAGAACACTTTGCAAGCACAGCCATTGCTTCTACATCATCAGTATCCAATCAACACCGATACCATACGTCGTCCTCGATTGCCAGTGGCGCTAGTGGTAGTACAGTGGCCACGCAAGAATCTCGTCTTTCGTTGCACCAAGAAGTTTTGAGACGACGCAAATCTTTAACGTCATCCGAATTAAACTTCTTACAAGGCATTATCGCCAATGGAACCGAAGTGGAAGTGCAATTGGTGCAACGAAAGCTAACGGATCCCAGTCTGTGTTTTGATGTGGACGATGATGATGACAACGACATCGAAGAAGAGCAAGAAGAAGATGATGACGTACCGATCAGCAACATCAAAAGCAGACACCACACGGGTCACGCAACAAACACCGACTTGGATGTTACGAATCATACCAACAATACAACAGCGAGTCCACGTGATGATAATAGCAGTCATGCTTCTAGTAGGCACTTGCATGTAGAAGAAAAGAAGGAAGAAGAACTACCAAAGATCGTCCTAGGCCCAAGTCGTTCCGACAGTGTGGAAGATGATATGGATGCCAGTATTGATACCTGTGACAGCAATCCTATGGGCAAACCTCCTGTTACACCCATACCCATTAGTCCCCGTCAAACTTGGAGAACCTTGCACACACCTTCGAAAGAAGAATTGTATCCAGAACAAGTTACAACAACAACACCCACAGCAGATGGTGTGGAAGTGGAAGAGCAGCCAGAAGAACTTCACGACGAAGCAGGAGGATTAATGATGCCAACCTTGCCCTATAATCTGGATCTAGAACAGACGCCTCAAATTGGAAACTTAGGTGGACGAATGTCCAAGTCCTTGACGGGTGCGGCAACTTTACCTTCACTGCTGCAACAACCCCAATTGACCGATTCCTCGTCTCAGGAACTCATTACCAATACCAATGCTGCTGCACTTCGTCCCGTGGTATTGGAACGTCGCAGCAGCAATCCCTTTGTAAATCAATTGTGGAAGGCCCATGAACAAGGATTGAGTGTTTCGTCTCATTCTTCGTTCAAACGAATCGAACGAATGCGTCACGAAAAATATTTGCCTGCCCATCTGGTACACAGTCCTGCCAATGCTGCGTCATCCGTGCGACGATACTCCTCCAGTACCAGTGGAAACTCCATGAGTCAGCACTCGCTCTTGACGCCACAAGAACTACAACGCATCAAACAACGTAGCAATACCAGTGCCAGATGGGCGCAGTACTTTTTGCAGCAGAATGCCTCGGACGAGGACAACGCATCCTATCACCCACACGCTGAATTGCAAAGTCTATTACTGCCTACGGACGAAGATATTGTTCGTCGTGCCACGGACTTGCAACAACAGCAGTTGCAAACACCCGTTCATCGCAATCGAGGTGGTGTACCAGACCGTCCACCTGCCCCACGCTCGTTTGGAAATGCTACGACCAGTAGCAACAACGACAACAAGAGTACCACCGCTACAGACGAAGATTCCAAACCTCCACCAAAAATTTCTTTGCAGCGTCGTGCTTCCGACGGAGTCCCCATTCTACCACCGCCTGTGTTGCAACGTCGTCCCAGTGCGTTGCGGCGTTTGACTTCAGATGGATCGGGACCAGTGCGTCGCAAATCGGTATCCTTTTCCATGCAAGTGACAGCCGATGATGATCAACAACCATTAGCCAAGAGTTCAGGTGTAACATCACCTCCAACAATTGGAGAAGATTTAGGATTGGACCTTTCAGCATCCAATGACACGGCCGATGATTCGCTGCTATCGTTTGCTTCTGGCGACCATCCAGTCATTCCGACTACTGCACCCTGTCAACGAGAAGTGAGTGGATTAACTTTGGACGGCTTGAGTCTAGGTGGTGGCGGTGATGATAGCTGGGACCCGGAAGCAGAGGCATCGTTAAACATTCATCATGCTCGGGCCTTACAAAACCAAGAATCGATTATATCAACGACGGATGGATGGGAAGCGGCTCGTGCCTTTTCCGAACAAGTCAACCAGCAACAACAAAAGGAAGAGTACGATAAGGCAACGCCATTAGTACTGACCAGCCCTGTCAGTGTACCGTCTTTGAACCTACACAGAGCGCATACTCTTCGTTCTGAGTCTGGAATATCATCTCCCACAAACGACGGATCTGCCAGTGTAGCATCCTTGAATCTCCACCGAGCTCGCCCTGTTCGTTCCGAGTCCGAGTCGGGGGTCTCGCCCACAAGCACTTCTAACAGTGTGTTTAACCAAAAATCTTCCTGGGGGCGTATGGACAGCTTGAATAGCGTTGCTTCGTTGAACCTGCATCCTGCACGACCTGTCCGACAGGATTCCATTGCTTCTACAGCGGAAGGTATGCTAGCAGCTCGTGCCTTTCAAGAAGAATTGGATGCCACCACTGATTTGCCCTCACCACCATCGTTGGCTGAGAGTTCCTCGAGTCCCCTTGGCAGTGAGAGTTTTTTTTTTGCTACCCCACGCAACCCGCAAAAGGCTTCTCCTATCCGGCAAGATTCCGTAGCAACAGAGGCTTCACGGGGCTTGCACAAAGCCCGTCCTGTCCGACAAGATTCGATTGCATCGACTGCCGGTGGAGCGGAAGCCTTGAGGGCCTTTCAAGAACAGTTTGACACGGGCAGTGACTTTTATTTTAGCAACAACAATGACGACGACGGCGCTTACAGTTTAGCATCCCTCAACTTGGACATGGCAACTCCGATTAAGGAATCCATTTTTCAACGACGAGAGTCCATGGCCTCGGTAGCATATGGAGGAGCCCAGTTGAATACCGAACAAGCCTTTCGCAGACGAGACAGTATGAACAGTGCGGCGTCTATGGATTTGCACCATGCCCACCCAATTCGCCAAGAAATGCCATCGTCTCAGATTGCGGATCAATGGTTGCGCCGTGATAGTATGGCAAGTGTAGCGTCTCTGAATTTGCACAGGGCGCATCCTATTCGTCAAGACTCGATTGCTTCTACTGCTACTGGTTTGAATACCATGGACGCTTTTCGTGAAAGGGTTGCCATGGAGTCCTGGGGCAGACGTGATAGCATGGCCAGTGTGGCGTCTCTCAATTTGCACAGAGCGCACCCCATTCGTCGTGACTCCATTGCCTCCACTGCCACAGGTGCGGATGCGACAAATGCCTTGCGCGAGCAATTTGAGGTTGAACCCAATACTGCTATCAAGCCAGCATGGGGCCGCCGTGAGAGCATGGAAAGCGTGGCTTCTTTAAAGTTGCGACATGGTCATGCAGTGGCATCCAAAAACGAGATTATTGATATCCTTCGAAACCAGGGTTCTGCCTTTGCGGAAGAAGACTTGATGGCGGCTTCAATGCGCTCGCTTTCGGTTGCTGATCCTTCTATGACTTCCATGAACAGCATCCCATCCTTGCACCCTGCATTTCCTATTCGTCAAGATTCGATCGCATCTTGTGCTGCTGGAAGAGCGGCGAGGGAGAATTTGTGTAATAATCTCGGAAAGGCTTCTGTCGTTGCCTCTGAATGGGAGAGCAACAACATTGTTTCGCAGCAACCTGTATTGAACGTCACGGGTCGGGACGTGCCTCGACCAGTCTACATGCGTCACGCTTCTGCGAGTGAATATGACGAAGAGGGCATGGAAGTGGCTCCACTGGAAGAAGAGATCCCAGAAGTAAAGCTGAAAACACAGATCGTTGTTCCAGACCGACAATTTGAGATGTCTGCAGCAGACGTTATCGTTGAGCACCGCCATCCTGCAGCCCCAAAGCAGCACAGCCAGAATATCTATCGCAAAGTGCCCAGCAACAACGCAAGTAGAAGCCTGCACAGTATTGATACGGCTGCTTCCTTTGACGAAAGTAAAAGTCTGAATCGTCTCCGAGGTGTCTTTCGAGGGGAGCTCCCACGAAGCATTTCCGACGACGACCTTTCCATTATTGTGTATGCTCCTCTCAGTACGTATCGATCGCTTGGCAGTGGGCACGCTTGTCTCAGCTACTATTTACTTACCAGTGACTTTTTTCATTCTAAACTAACATCAGAGCCACAACCACTGAAACGCGGCCAATCTGATGCAACAGTGTACTCGTCACACCTAAATTCGGAATCATGGGAATTAGACACGGTTGTTGGAGACTACGACGCTTGGAACGCTGTGAATGACGACTACATTAATGGTTACGGGGGTGGTGGCACGCTTCCATTTCGAATTCTTGGAACAGACGCGAGCGATATGAATGCTCAACCGCATGTGTTGTCTCCGCCACTGATGGAATCTTTGCAATCTTTCTTCCCTACTTCAATATCACAAGATAACTTTTGGATGAAATACTCGATGGTTCGAGATGGTTCATCGCTTCATTCTCTCATGCAGAATGCTAGAGGAGCCAAATACTCAATCCTGGCAATTGAAACCACGGATGGCGAAGGTACGTACTCTGTCTTTTGCCAGTCGACTTTCCCTGACAATAATATCCGCAGACATACCATTTTCTGACAATTTACTTTTTCTTTCCATTTACCGCCTTGACCGTTGCAGTGTTTGGATCATTCACTACTGAGCCCTGGCGAAAGACATGGAGTTACTTCGGCGGTAACGAAAGCTTTCTCTGGAAGATGCGATGCTCGAGGAAAACAAAGTGCTTTTCAATTATTGACCAAGCCAAGATGGAAAGTGAGATAGATGTCTACCCTTACACTGGAGCTAACCAATGCATACAGCTGTGCACACACAACAAGATTGCCGTCGGCGGAGGTTCACCGGAGCACAAAGACGATGAAGAGAAGCGCGATGATAATGATGACCGTTATGTGAGCGTCAATCTCGACGAGGTCGAAGATGAGATCAAGGATCATGAGTGGGGGTGTGGGTTGGCATTGCAATCCGATCTTCTTCATGGATCAAGCTCTCCATGTGTTACTTTTGGCAGTCCATCGTTGTCTATTGCTCACAGTGATGGCTCTGTCTTTGAAGTTTTGAATGTTGAGCTCTGGTCTCTTACTCCTTGCAACAACGTTGCGGATGCGGAGAGATTAGAACTTGGCAAAATGTTTCTCGAGCAATCATCATTCAACAATGGCACCTTTGACTAGGTAGGTTTCTTGCAGGAGCAATCATTATTATATAGTAGGATTATCCTGTTACCAGGTCCAAGCGAAGTTTCACTCTTAGTCCTAGCCCATGATAACTTAGATATAATGGCTATGTAACGCCTCTTCTTTTTTACAGGGAATATTGTATTAGTTTACCATAGGTTGTTAACTAGTCCTTTGTATTCTCTTCTAGCTTGGTCGTCTTTCTCACAGCACGCCCGCAAAACACGACCGAAAGTGCAAGACTGGTAATGGCTGCAAATTGGAGAGGAGTTCGTTCGTTCAAAATGCGACGGACCACAATGGATACGGCAGTCAATGCCATGCTGCCCAAAGTCTGTGAATCGTACAAAGTACGATTGATGTAGGACCACAAATACATGACCATGGCTCCCATCGAAAAGGAAAGAGCCAACGCAGTGTCCTGATTTCCTTTTTTAAGCAACTCAAATTCCAACAAGGCCCGGCATGTAACACCAACAACAAAGGTCAAAAGTGATAGCAAATACGATAATCTGACTGTCAGGAACTCGAAGGCAAATTCTCGATTTAAGAGATCATAGGCTGATTTTGCCATTGGATCAAAGTTCTCGTGCAGTACGACCACTCCTGCTGCAGTTTCCGTAACGATTGCACACAATGACAGCATAAACGAGACCATCATGGATACATTGTACAAGCGAATACTGAGTCGTTCTATACGATTTCGTTTGGCTAATTCCGTTGGTTTGGTAACACCGGTAAACAGAGCTCCAATGGAGGCACTTACTACGAGTGAGGCGGGAGTCCGAACACCACCAAAATAATCTCCTGCGGCACTCGAATAATCTGAAAGAACAGCTGCTGCACCACCACCACCACGAAGTGCCACCAGAACAGATGACGCTTGAGGAATACTATCTGCTCTGGACAATATGGTAGACGTAAACGAAGTGCCAATCATGTTTCCCAGTGGAATTTTGGAAATTGCTTGCAATGGAGGGATTATTACAAGTGCCCGCTGCAGAAAAGTTGGAATCATGTTATCTTATCCGTTGTGCTGGTAAAAATGAAAAGGTTGCTTAACCTGGACTATTGATAAAAAAATACGGTGTAGTAGACTAGTCATTCGTCATTCGAGCTAGCAGGAGCTCTCTCGTGATATGCGATGTTGTGAACTGTTTTTGATGTTTCCATGTTTCCATTGGCATCCATATCGAAAGATACTGATACTAGCTACTGTACTAGTCTCTAGCTAGTAGCTAGTACTACTAGTAGTAGTAAGTCGTAGTCTATTTTTCAAAGTCATTAGCGTTGAAGATAAAAAGGAGCTACTGTGCTTACAAAGAATAAGATACTCTTGAAAAGATACTCAACAATAGTAATTGGAACACGATAACAACTCTGTTACTAACTACTCGTAGCTTAGGTCAGGCTCGACAGCTTCCTCTACTAGCTACTACTGGTAGTAGAAGGTACTAAGCTGCACTTCATCTTTGCTGGTTGCAGCAAATGTGGCAATCATCGTGAGAAATCTAGGTCATGGTGGACGGGCTTTCTTCAGCAGCGAGTGATTCCAACCGCGAGTTGGAATTCGTCGAGCACAGAGCACTTCTTTCTGGTCGGAACGCCACGCAACAACAGCCAACAGCTGGGGCGGCAAGAACAGCCGCAACAACTCAACGCTGTCAGCAGCAACTGCAGGACCGAAGAAAAAGCGTGATAATTTTGTTGGTGCTAGTCGTGCTAGGATGTTTTCTGTACAACAGCGAAACAGTGAATTCGACCTTGTCAACAACTACTACAACGGATCCAGCAGTAGAAGGAAGGCACAACAGCAACAACAACAACCTAGCACATAACAATAACAACCAACAACGACATGGAGTTGACATAAATTCTATGCTTAATTTTATCAATGAATCTGCCTCCAAAATGTATTATCCAGATAACTTTCCGGATCTGTTGTTCGTCTTGAAGCAAATCCAAGTGGTCCAGAAAGATGATGACAACATTAACGACGACGACGATACTACTGCCACCAGCATGAGCAATAATAGTCAGCCAACAGCAACGACGAAGAATGTGACACAATATGTTCTACTTCAAAGCATGAATACGTATTGGAAACAGGCTCATCCCTTTCGAAAACATCAACTCGGCTTCAATCAGCAATTCTTGTTGGACGCCGTGCAAATTTTGAATCGAAATGTTCCTTCCCTTTTGGAATTGAACGGCCATAATGACAACGAAAATAGCAGTAACTACCTGCGTTTGCACCAACGTATTCACGATGCTGGAGGATCCATGCCATTTTATACCAATTGGAAACTTCATTTGAACACCAATTTGACACAAGTCATCTGTCCTGACAAAAACAGAAACAGTAAGAGCAACATTACCATTCCTGCGATTCCTATTTTTCAGAGGGCACTTCCGGTTGGTTGTTTTGGTGGCAACGGCACCACGGATGCAACGTTGTACAACGACTACGATTATTGGACCATTCCGACATCATCCATTCTTCAACAGTTGGAACCTCAATTTGGCATTTGGACATCCCGAACCAGTGGCAAACAGCACCGTGCCGTTGTGATTGCAGTGCCCGCTGTAGATCCGAGCGCTTTACTACCGCCTTTTGAAGTGGACATAACGAATAAAACAATTCATTCATTACGACAGAAAGCAGAGAATAAGTATTTGTCGGAACAGCTTGTGTGTAAGGATTGCACTGCTTTTGGGGGGGGTTGCTTTTAGTCGTCTTGTTATCACGCACTACTGACTCAATTGTCTCTCGCGCTCGCTTCACACACATAAATAATACATACACATAAACATACGCAGTCCTTTCCGAAAACGATAAGGACAAAGCTTACGACAAGTACACAGCTGTACTTGACATTGACAGAACATCCTCGCTCTATCCTAGCTTATTGTGCCAAACATCTGTACTGTTGAAACGATACCCCCCGGATGACAAGAATGGAGGTATGGATGCCTTGAGTAATATCCTACAAGCGTGGGTACATTTTGTTCCCGTTCAAAATGACTGGTCTGATTTGGAACGAAAAGTCAAGTACGTATTAAACCCGAAAAATTCCGACGAAATGGATGCGATCGTAGAGAATGCGAACGCATGGTGCAACCGCTACAAGGTACGTACGTACGTACGGATTTGCATTGTTTTGCCTTCATGTGGCTTCTCTACTTTCTAAATGGTCCCACAAATGTACGCTTCACAGAACAAAGAATACATGACCAACAGATTTTTAGAGAGCTTGAAAACCTTGATCGAGAGACTTGATATGCAAAATCCATCGTGGACCCAACTCTGGGAGCAGAAACGAGAAGATTACCTGAAGGGCCATTGGCTACGGCAAGCTGGGAGCGATTCTTGGTCCTTACCCAAAAAGATTGTCGGAGAAATCAAACATAGCGGCCTGCGCGCCGACGACCCGCGCGTCGAGGACTTGTGGTGATGCTTGCAGCACGAAATGGTAAATGACAGTTTCCCGCAACCAACTTGAAATATTGAGACTCAGGTGAGAGAAATATCACAAGAAGTCTTAATGCTACACTAATGTTTTTGCTAACTCCCGCTTTATAACACTAGTAGATAACTCTACCTACTACTAGTAGACCCTACGGTACCTGGTAGAGCAGCAGATCAAGCACGCTGGTCGAAGACAAAATAATTCATATTGCGGCTGTTACCTGGTACGATTGCCACGTTGCCGGGACAGTTTGAGCCCCAGCTAGCTTGAGTCACAGATGACACCGCGAAAGCAGATCGGCCCCGGTGAAATGGGAATTCGAAAGAATGTTAAAAGCGGCCGAAGCAGTCCATATTTAACAAGCAAGAAAAATGATTATTCCTACTGGTGGTACTACAGTAGTACAGTAGTACCATGACATTCGGAGAGGTGTTGTACTGGTACGTTTACTGGTACCAGTAGCAGGTAGTGGTAGCTGGTACCAGGTACCTGGTACCCGTACCACTCTACGGTACCTGGTACACCGGAGTACCAGTTAATTAAGAGGCAAAAGGTTTCCAGCGAAGTTAAACACTCTTTATGTCCTCTCAAATAAAATAAACGTCAAAAGGCTGTGGGGTTTGAGTACCGGCAATGATGAAAACGATTCCAAGTACGGGTGTTTGCTCTCTCAGTGTCTAAGCTTATCGTAGCATGGTTGCACTAGCAAGATTAATAACATCCACATTTTTAATTTAGTACAATAGAGCCAACCCTATGGAAAACCAAAAGAAGGCAAAGGATGAGCTAAATGGCATCAAATACCCTCGCAAGGAAGGTATGTACAGTTCAACAACCTATTCTTTTATTGCACTGCCGACGACGTTAGTGACCGTTTCTTTCTGTAGGCCGTAGGGAGAGGAACTGCTACCGAACAAGTCGACAGCCCTGGAAAACAGAAACTAATTCTTTTGTTCAACTCTTATATGATTATATGATATCCATTCAGATGTCCTGTGTGGGCGAGGTGGGCACACAATAGGCCATCCAGGCAATGTGCGTTTCCGGCTCTTGATCGATCAGCACAAGTGGCGTTACATGAAGGCCACAAAGACAGACAAAGAAGAGCTAGCTGATGAACTGGTGACTCTTTGGCGAAACCAAAACCCACCGGGTCGTTTTGTAACCAAAACCGACCCCTCTAAAGGAGATGACAGCCTCTGGCATGATATTGGAAATGCTGCAGCAAGGAAGAAAATATTGAACAGTTTGAGACAGCAAATACCCACACAGGATTTTTTGACAGTCATGCAACGGCAAGTCGATACTCCTTCTCGTTTGTCATCTACGCTTTCCTCGCAAGTTGGAGAAGCATCATTTTCAGCTCATGCAACGCACCCTTTGCCATTTGAAAGCCAGTACCTTCAAGATACACAAGCCACACACCAGGGCGCGACTTCATCGTGTCAGTTACAATCCCACTCAACTCTGCGACAGGCCGATCAGCAGCAATATCACATCCAAAAAAAGGTGCTACCGTTTTACTCAGAGCAACACAAATTCGCAGCCCAAGCGGAGCTACAGGCTGTACAGCCTTTAGACACATCGCAGCAGCAGCAGCGAACCATGGAGGAGCATGCAATGTTGCCTCAACGGAGAACTCTATCTTTTGAAGACAAACCTCGCGCCGACAGGGATTGGTTCGAAACGGAGCAGCTTCAAAGCGGCCAGCTGCAGGAGCGACTCCGTGAATTCGATCGACACCAAGAAGGCATACAATCGCACCAGCAGGAATATGGGGGGCATCAGCAGCGAGTTCAGGAACCCGAAGAGAAGCAACAAGGCCAAGCCAATTTTGATCAGCAAGGACGACAGCATGAAGCGCAGGAAGAGCAACACCAGAAACGACAACGGCACTCTCGACATCCGTTGGGTCTTTCAAGTGCCCGATCTCACGCTAACCAAAACCAAACGAATCCTCAACATCAGGGCCAGCCGCATTCTCCGTCAGCGGCTCAGACCCTTGCTACTTTGCGCGCACCCAACTACAGGCGAAACGAGTGGGTAGCCTCGCTGCCTACCGCTGCCCATCTTACTGAAATCTTCAACAGCAGTCCCAGTGATACCGATGGTAGCCCGTGAAGCTTACAATTGTCAGTGCATGCTTTGGGTAGCAAAAACGATACAGTCTTGCAATACTCCACTGCAGTGGACGCTTTGGAAACAACTTGCTTTACTTTGTTAGCATATTTTCATGGAGGAAGTTGATTATTGAAACTGCGGAGTTGAAAAGCACTCCATGTAAATACACTACAGATGCTCCTATCATTGTCATTGGCTAGACACCATATTGCTGTACACCGTCTTTTTGATTGGTTAAGCTACAAGCTAGCTTCACTACGCTACTACTACTAGACTAATATACACTACTACTAGTAGTAGTACTATCAGCTTTAGACTGGTGTAGCTAAAAGTGCATCTCTCTACTAATCCGAGATTACTCCTAATAGCTGCTACTACTACCTGGTACTCGAGTGGTAACTGTTATGTTCCATACTAGCTACTCAAGCAGACTGCTAGACTACTAGCTAGTAGAACCTCTAGCAAGCTAGTCTAGCTAGTAGTGTAGCTACTCTAGCTATTGTAGGTTCTGTAGTAGTGTTGGCTGCTGGAGTACAATACCGTAAAAAGCTAGTGTGGAGACTAATGGATATATTAGAGTAAATATTATGGAGTAAAAGTAGTGTAAGATACAAAGCAGGCAGTGGTAGTACGACCTACTTGTGTATGGCCTAACTCATGAGTCCCATGTATTCCACTCACATCGCCTAATGTGGAAACAAGGTAAACTGCCATAGTCATTTGATACAATAGGGCTAAGTTTGTTCCGAAGGAAACATTGATTTTTTGTGTTCACAAACAAGGTGGGAAATTCGAACGAGAAGACATTCGGTGAAATTTACAGGATTTGCACAATCCTTTTTTTTTGGCTTGGAGCACCCTCGGCGCACCTTGATCCGGCCAAAACGATAGGTCTAATTTTTATTCATTTTCTTCGTTAACGACAATCTAATAAAAAAGCAACTTTAGGGCTTTTCAATAACAAGGAATCCTCACAATTCCTGTGCATCCAGCCATCCAGTTAGCAATATATTCGCAATTTATCGTCAAGACAGATCATGTTGGCATCAACAGCATCATCTGTCAGCCGAAAACCAGGAAGTGACGTCAAGAATGACCATTGCGGTCTCCAGGGAATATATTACGGTACTAGTCTGATATTTGGTTTTATCGTCGGTCTTCGGCTTCTGTCTTTTTCCTTTGAGGATAGTACATCAGGTACAATTAATCTACGATCGGCATTCCAAGGTCAGCTGCATCTGCTGGCGGAGAGTGATAATTCCGTCGCAGATCCAGGAAAGTACACGCCTCTAGTGCGCCACAAAGTTTTAGAAAAGGCTAGAAGAAAAACAACAACTGTGGAAGACCCCAACGCAGGTATCTTCTACGGTAAACAGATCGAACGTGATCCGAAATTCTGGATCTCGTTGCACAATGAAAACTTTGACAGAACGCGATGGTCCATTTATACTTACGGGGACTATTACGAAAAAGCTTTGTCCAATGCTTTTGTGGACGTTCTTCAAAAACTCCTGCTGGATCTCGCGTGCTGGATGTTGGAGGCAACATTGGTTTCTTTTCGCTCTTGTCGGCAGCCAATGGACCAGTTACTGTGGATACCTTTGAGCCGAATCCCAAAAATCAGCTCCGCATGTGCGAATCACTCTTGTTGAACCATTGGCATAGTGAATACGATTCTTCTTTTCATGGCGATTCAAAGAAAGTATCTAGAGTTAACCTGAATCCCTACGGCGTGGGACGAAAGGAAGGAGTATTTTCCTTCATGGAACATGTCAACCCAGGTCAGGGTACGATGGTCGAGGAAACAGGTGTGAAGAATGCAACCGCTCTCAACGTCTTGACATTGGATAACTTTGCTCGAGAGCGAGGATGGTTTGAGTCCCGGCCCGACATTGCGATTCTCAAAGTGGATGTCGAAGGTATGGAGTACAGCGTCATGGAGGGAGCTATGGAATTGTTCCAAGCCAAACTTGTGAGGAATGTCTTTATGGAAGTGTCGGCACGAAGCGACGAAGAGGCGACAGCAAATAAGCCATCGCTTATCATGCTCAAAAATGCCGGATACATGCTACACAAAGTTGGGGGGTGGCTAGGACCTGATGAGAATTTAACTTTTCCGCAAGATGACAATTTAGCTGATCGCATCTTGCAACTCACCATTGCAGAGAAGGCAAAGCAACTAAATCTGTGGTGGAAACTTGACGACTAGCTGGAACCGAGCCGAGCCAGTTCAAATTTCCACTTAAATAATGACTGTCTGCATTGCTATTATTTATCAATCATGCATCGGATCAAAATTAACATCTTTGGTCGCTTTATTCGGCTTAGTCTGGCTGTGCTCCAGAGATCAGCGTAAAAGAAATTGTTTGGGTACTACCGTAGGAAGAAGCTGAAGCGAGATGCCCGACAGGACATTCTCGGGCTATCCCAACTTTGAATGAATATGCTGCGACGTATTATTTGAGGAATATCAAATTAAGCCCAGGTGGACTGTGGGACTCAGGAGTTAGGTCATACTCTATTAGGTCGTGTGCCTATGCTTGCTCTGTATCCACACACTAGTCTAGTCACAATAATATTACTCTAATATGCATATTTACTCTTTTTGTCTCCACACTAGCTTTTTACGTGTTATCAGTCACCATGAGGCTCAAGCCGGCTCCACAGCCGGCTGCCACTGGTTAACAGCACTACAGACACCTCCAGTAG
>Ga0100378_1004026_pt1 | contig 13857 bp, 22 predicted proteins | sample CryGeymeta201502_FD_81535 | JGI IMG/M metagenome (GOLD analysis project Ga0100378, IMG submission 81535) | Groundwater microbial communities from Crystal Geyser aquifers in Utah, USA - Crystal Geyser metaG 2015-02 | ecosystem: Environmental > Aquatic > Deep subsurface > Groundwater | place: USA...
ATCATTAATCCTATATTCATAATATATCATGGCAGACAAGAGCCAACTCTATCAGCAAATAGTTTGCAAATTCTTGCTCAATCTCCCGAAATAAGAACTCGAGGATTCATCCAGAATTAGCTACCAGGCCTAAAAGGCATTTTATTACTACCTTGACTACGTACTCAAGAGCACCGACCTCAGCGATTGGCGTAAGCTCAAAAAAGAGTTTTTCATGAACCTCAAAGACAACTGTCCACCTTTCATAAAGTTCAACCCTAGCAATGCAAACGATAAAATACTATAGAGCAAACCTGTGTGTGGAGCTCTTGTTTTCAATAAATCTAATACGAAGGTTTTGGTTATCCGAGTGGAGAATAAACTGGGCTTTCCCAAAGGCAAGCAGAATCAAGGGGAAACCTTAGAGGAATGCGCGATCAGAGAAGTCTAGGAGGAAACGGGCATCAGCATAGCAAACAGACTAGAGCCTAAAACTCGCATCGACTTTATCAATCACGAAGGAAAGATATATTTCTTTGTGGCCCGAGGAGTATTCGAGTAGGAAAGAGTGAAAGTAGACAGGCAATAAATCGATGAAGTTTTGTGGATGAAGGTGGAGGATGTCAGAAGGGACATATCGACTAAATTTGCTGAAAGGTCGAAGATAGCCTGGGCGATGTATGACCGAGACTGGTCATCAAACAAGATTTACATGCCAAAATACTACCAAAAAGAGACCCAAAATTTCGACTATTCAGCCGACCCTCTCCGGCATTTCAAGCTAGACCATAAGAAACTCACCGACATCTTTTCTCCCTGATAACTGTGTGTCTTAATTACAAAAATCACTGCATTTTATCAAAGAAGCCTTCCTTTTTCTTACGCTTCATTTCCCTGCTCACCTCCTGATGACACAGCTCGAGCCTTTCCAGAAAGATCTAGGCGTCCTTAGCCTTGGTGGGATACTATTTCATCTCGAAGCCAAGTTTTTCCTCTATTTTCTTACAGGCTTCAACATCGTATTGAGTGACGATTGTGATGGACTTTCCCTGTCTTCCTATTCTGGCTGTTCTTCCCACCCGATGAATGTACCCTTTCGGATCACACAAGTCATAGTTGATGACCAACTCAATCTGCGAAATATCGATTCCTCTGGCAGCAACATCAGTTGTTACGAGTACTTTGACTTCCCCTTCTTTAAATTTGTTAAGTGATTTTATTCTTTGATTCTGACTCATGTCTCCATGAAGGCATTCAACACTGAATCCCAAATGATGCAGGACAAGTGCCAACCGTTCTGAGCCTAGTCTTGTTTGCGTAAACACGATAGCCTTATTATTTCTTTCCTGGTTGAGAAGATAGACCATATAGCAGTCCTTCATTTTGGAAGGGATGAATACATAGTACTGCTACAAGTTAGAAACTGTTTGATATTTCTGATTAACCTCGATCCTGATGGGGTTCTTCAGGGAAACTCTTTGCAGCTTGTCTACTCTGCTGGTCAGAGTAGCCGAGAAAAGGAAGGCTCTTCTCTATTAAGGAATCAGTGAGATAATCTCGTTGAACTGTTCCTAGAAATCTTTGTTGAGTAATTTATCGGCTTAGTCGAGCACCAGGAAGCTGATGTTTTTCAGATGAAAACCTTTGGTCTTTTGCAAATGGTCCAGTATTCTGCCAGGAGTAGCCACAATCACATGGGGCTTCTTGGCAATCTCCAATACTTGCTTCATCGGATCAGTCCCTCCATACAGCACTATTGACTTGATGTCACTCAGCCCAGCCTGAGCAAATCTCTCGAAATATTCATTGATCTGGATGCATAACTCTCTTGTCGGGGCGATAATCAATGCAACTCCGTATGGTATCTTCTGGTCACGATAGGTCTTTCTGATGAAATTGAGAATGGGCAACACAAAAGATAGAGTCTTGCCACTGCCTGTTTCCGAAAGACAAAGGAGGTCACCTTCCTTCAGACAGTTAACAAGAGTCTCGCCTTGTATCTTGGTTGGCTTGGTGTAGCCTAGTTTGTGCAGACAGGTTATGATATCGGGTTATAGATCGAATTATTCGAAGGATTCGTAATCCCTCGTATTTTAAGTGACTGCCTGTGGTTCCTTCTTGGGCTTTGCGAGTGGCTGAGAGGCATCTTGGGAATCGAAGAGCTCTTTTTTCTGGAAGTTGAAGTCAGGGTTCATTATTATTATAAGTGTTCTGAGTATTATTCTTATTCTAGAGATTTTGATAGATAATGTCAGAGGCTCATTCGAACATGAACGAATCCTGCAACAGCATCAAGTTAGAAGAGGAAGACAAAAGCTAGGAGGAGCAATCTGAGCAGCAGGACCGGTAATCTCTCAACCCGAGCAAGAAGAGAATCCACCGCAAACAATAAATTTCCAACTTCATCATGAAGACCTACAAAATACTGGAGGACAAGAGGAACAGTCACATCATCGAATGGACCGATAACGGTAGTTGCTTTATTGTCAAGAACAAGGAACTATTCGAGAATGAAATACTGCCAAAATACTTCAAACACAAAAAGTTCTCATCTTTTGTCAGACAGCTCAACATGTATGATTTTCATAAAATCCGGAAAGAAAAATAAATCCCCATCTTCAAACACAAGTACTGTCTATACGAGATAGGTTTCTCAAGATGGACTGCTTTGAGCTGCTCCACAAAATCAAGAGAAAATCAGGAGAAGATCCAAAAGAAGATGACCCTTCAAGAGCCTTTATTTCTCATGCCGACATTTCCTTAAAAAACGAGGATCTTCTAATCAAATCTGTCCCATCCATGAGAAGTAAAAACACGATCAACATGGGCGATGATGTGGAGTAACTCATGAGGGAAAACAACGAGCTTAGGAACAGTATCAGCGAGATAAATCGCTAGGTCGGAAACGTTGAGTAATGCATATGAGATGTAGACTAAGCAGGAGCAAAAAGCAGTAGAAGCTGATCAAGATATTGAGCGCCATAATTTACTTCCAAATGGACAACCCCATCGATGGCTAAGATTAAAAGTTTAGCCTTCGCGAACTACAACATCACTTCATGAACCAATAAGAACCTCTGTCCTTTCTGGAGTACGCCAAAAAACTCAGCTTCGTCTATCGGGAAATAAGAAGTATGATGAATGAGTGATGGTCTGAGGATTAGTTTAAGGTAGCATAGATCACTTTAAATTGGAAAAACTAGCGAATAGGTGCCGGTTTCTGCCTTTCTTATTTAGACCCGGAGCCCGACCTCGCTTGTCATATTTATCCAGATCAATATCTTCATCAGCAGACTAGTCCTTCTTCGACTAGAAGAACTAATTCCTCTCTAGGGGATCTTTAGTGCTGGACTGAGACTTCATTCTCCTCAGCTTGATCCTCTGGTTAAGGTTATCCTCCTGCTCGACTATTCCTGTCTTTATCTTGCTCTCAATCATGTTCAACCTCATCTCTGCATTCTTGATCAGGTCTTTCACTTTTTGCCTATTTTTTGTTGGACTTTCGACAAGGTTCATTCTAATGTCGTGCTACTATCGTTTTTAGTTTAGCTCGGCTTGCTTTATAGCCTGCATGGTGGTTGCTCGTTCTTGTGGAGTTGACTTTGCCTACTTCATCAACTCCTCAACCACCGATCTTCTTTGCAACAGATTCTTGATTTTCCAGTTGAAATACTAAAATCCTGGACGATAGGCATCTTCCAGTATCTCAACAGCTTTCTACATTAGGAACCTCCTACCATATACAGCTGCGTTAGTTATGTGATTTAGTCCGTTTGCCTTGATCTTTGGCTCAAGGACTTGTCTTCGAAGTGAAGGCTGAACTCTAGCATGAGCATGTGATAGGCAAAGTTCGGGTGTATCTTGTCGAGCATCTTGGCGCTGATTAAGTGCAAGAGTACAGCTGTTTGGCATTAATATCGGTCTATAAACCCATCAATAATTTATAATCAGCATCCCAGGCGAATATAGCGTTTCTTGTGACCTGTTTTGGTGCGAGGAAGTACCTTGGTCTCATTCGAGGTCGGACGTCCGAATTATCTTAGGTCTATTCGGTCATCCGTGATGTTTGGACGACGAGGTGTGACAAATGGTTTTTAATGGACAATCCTTGAATTTTTAAGACTCTCAGTAAATTGTTCAAAGATTTCTTGATCTCTGCTCTTGAAGGCCTAAAAATCACAGTCGACATTATCCTGAGAAACATTTTTACTGAAATTGAGTCCGTATTTATTGATCGCATTGATTCTAAATTTCTCCACTTCCTGTCTCTTGGAACGAAAGAATGAGCCTTTTGGTGTAAAGCAGCGATAAAATGACCCAAAGGCATCTCTTTTTATATTTTTGACAACTTTACTGACTTTTCTCTGCCTTAATCTTTCCTCCACCATCTAGCTACCATTCAGATTGCTTATCGTCTTTGGCTTCTTAGCTCTCCTATCGACACGCTAAAGGACTTTCCCAATGTTGAAGTTTTGAAAGTGTTCCTACCATCTGTTGAGACCGTCATACATTTTCTGGTATTTGCCGATCTGGTGATCCTAGTTGTCGTCCCAGGGGTTTTCCTCACTCGGGACTGACTTGTTGATCCCTTCCCATGTCATATACTATGCTTTGGAGTAAGCTGGCGAGACAGTGGAGCTAGCATTTTTGTTTTTCTGATGAAGATGGAGAAGTTCTTCCATGACAATAGCTTTTTTCCAGTTTTCCTCGACGGGGCTCTGTATAGACAGAAAGCAACATTGACTATTTTTTCCTTATCCTGCCTCAGTCGGTTGAGTTCGTGGAGGTTGATGAGACTGAACGTATCTTCTCTCTTTTTGTGATTTCGGGGCATGGAATATATAACTAGAAAAGGTTCATCAATCATGAACGGTCGTCTCTGAGCTCACTCTTTGACCTTGCCCTTCTTTCCAATGACCTTCTTGGACTCTGTTTTATCGATTTTGTTCAGAACCTCATCATTTTATTTTTTAGGAAGATCTTCCTCGACTGATTATAAAATTTCCTCGATTTTGCTCAACTTATCCTCCTTCTTCGCGTTCTTCATGATCTCTTTGATCTGCGTTAGCTTCTTCAAAAAGTAGTCGCTTTCCTTTCTTGGCTTGGCCAAAGTCAGGGATCGATTGTTTATTTTTGATCTCACATTGTCATAGGGGCTCCGAGCCTTACGTATATTCTGCGAAGAGTCTTGATTTTATTTAGGGAGTGGCTTGATAGAGGGGTGCCTAATGTCGATGAAGCTCAGGTCAACGGGTGCATGCTTCCTGACTCCGGGGGCGTCATAGGATTTAGTGTCTGATTTATTGTGCAAGTCGAAGTATCTTTTCAGCCATTGGATAAACTAAAGGTTGTCTTGGTACTTGGCCTTGCTGAGTTTTTCTATGTCGATGTGCTTCTGAACCTTACACTTCGCGAAGGCCTGCTGCAAAATTTTATAATTTCCAATGAACTCCCACTCGTTCCGTGCTCGCCAGTTGACTCTCGCCATCGCCACCCTCCCAGGATACATCACATCAAGAATTTGACAGTAAACAGCTCCTGTTCCCAACTGTTCGATGACCTTGAGATCGAGCGAAAGGGTGGAGTTGACCCAAGCTAGCAAATCTGATTTAGGTACAAAGAAGGCCCCTTCCATCATGCCGATGCTCTGATTTTAATTCATGCGATTGAAATGTTTTATAAACATTGATGGCATACATGATAATCATATTGTGTTTCCTTGTGAGTACGGCTCTTGTGCTGTCGGAGGAGACTAGCCAGAAATTTTTGTACAAAGCTGAAGATGCAATCACGATTGAACCCAACAGCACAATAACCCTGACTTTGGAGCTCAGCACTGCAGCCCATGAATATTTGGGGGAATCTTCGGTCTACGCAACACTCGATATATAACGCTCTAACTCAACAGTCATTCCCTACGACATATACTACTTCAGCTACTGGTCGCAATAAGGCTAGGAGTGCTACAAAAACTGGATGATGACTGGAAACATCCCAGTTACCATTCCCTGTAGCTACCTTGTCGATATCGAATATTCTCTGCTGCCGATGTGCGCCCAGTACACCAACTGTGATGACGAAATGATCAATATAACAATTCCAATCGTTGACCAGCTCTTCTTGTACAGCTACGTAATGTTGCAAAACAGCGCGATGGAGAAAGTGGACTTAGCAACTAGTTTGAGAATAGAGTTATCTTCAGACAACGGGTGGTTTTACTGGGGAGTAGGACTGACCTGTTTCCTCCTGATTAGCCTAGTTATCTTCGCAGGAATTGTCTTTTATTGGATGCTCAAGTACAAAAAGGTGAAAAAAATGTTCGAGCAGTTCAAGTTAACGGAATAGCAAGTCATAAAGGAAGATTGAAAAAGTGATCTATTTGTGTTTTCTCTGGCATTCATCCGGCTATTAGGGCATGATAATTAATAATGATGAATCCTTACGTGAACTGGTTGCTCGACGTGAGCAAGCTTGTGTACTTGGTTGGCAACTATGAACAGACAGCCAAACTCAAAAAATTGCTTGACTCCAATGACCCTAAGTAAACCTGCCTAAATGCTCAGAAATCGGATATTTTTCAGATGCGTTGAAAATTTTCCAGCAAACGCTTTGGTAAAGCAAAAGTTAGAAGGTGCCAGATAGGGCATTCTCAGAGCAGACTGGCTCCAAAAGACTCTCTAAAGAGTAAGCACATCCTTATGTAGTACCCCTAGATGGTTGTATTTTTGTTCGACTGTGGTGAGGAGACTGAGATGGAGGCAATATAGAGTATCCTGAAGGACATGCTAAAGAAGATGAACTTGTTTGTGATCGACACCCTGAGGCAAAATAAGAAGGAAGAAGTTGTCGTCAGATTTGTTGTCACTCTCACAAAAACTCAGTTCATCAACCAGCAGATCCTGGAGAAGGTCAACTACTACCTCAATACCTACAATAAGGACTCCTTTGTAATCAACTACGACAACCTGGGCAAAGAAATAGCCAAGTACCGCTACACCTGGCTCAATTATCTCTAAAAAAATTACTAAAAGAAAATGCGCAAATTGCAGAGAAAGCTCGAGGAATCTATCTCGCAGGATAAGAGGATTTGCTATGCCTTCAAAGTTTCTATCTTTAGTTAGATTTTGGGGAAGAATGAGAGACAGAGGTATGATGAGCTGTACAAATGGCTGAAGATAAAATTTTCAGATCTGACCAGTAAAGAGTTCACCTTTCTGAAGTACTTGGAAATCCGAGAGGTCAGAATTGTAAGCAGTTTGGTATGTAGATTGCCGATCTGACAGTGCTGAGGTCCATCAAGGGGAAAATAATCAGCAATAGCAAAGATATCCCACTTTTCCTACAAGACCACATCAACTTCTTCAAAATGCGAAACCTTGACCCCACCACCTGCCACTTCTATTACTACTTCTAGGAACTCAACTGGAGAGCCGCCTTCCTCGAGCAAGCTCTTGAGATCCTTGGAGCTACAGATCTGGTCTAACTGCTTCCTCATAATGTTGTTGCCTAGTGGCTTAATGGTCTGCTGTCTTACTTGCACAGATTATCGACCATTGACGCAGCTGTCCTCTAAGGATTAGGAGGCGAGATCCTTCCTTTGACCGGTAATAACTATTTGGGCAGATATGATTACGGGGATGTGACTGACGCTGACATTGTTATGACCGAGACCAGTTAACTTCTAGCAAGGAAGAAGGATCTGATAGTCAAGGGCATCCAGATCATAACAAGGTATAAGGTATTGGGCCTTTTCAAGGACAACCAAGTGAATTTCCTAAACATTTATCTCATCAGATTCCACATCGCAGAAGGTACCCTTTCCTCTATATAGGCAAGTTCTCAGCCATAACAGAGATATACAACCAGATTCTCAAGGTCGAGGCCAATCGATGCAACTACTTCCTCCTCAATTGTATGCCATGTCATATGCAGAATTATTCAAGGATGTTCAAGAAGAAATGCATAAAGTCAACCCATAATCCAAAAGATTGATCTACGGGGTCGCATCTCTCATCTGTGATTACTTTGAAAATGACGAAGAGCTCAGCAAATATCTAAAGCTGTTCCTTTAACTTCAGCCTAAAGCCACAGAGGAGGATTTGATATAGACCAGCCCGAAGAAGGCTAGTCTTTTCGATTCACCCGAAACAGACCACCATATCTTCAAGCTCAAGAAGAAATCAAAAATATTTAGCATGAGGGTGCTCATCAGCCAGCAAATCATCCTGGGAAATGACAAATACCTCCTTCACCTCAAAATTTACATCGGCAATCTTTTACGAAAATAATTTCAAGCAGGAAAGCAACTGATTAGAATCAAATTCAATCATGCCAAGATGATCCATGAGTTTCCACTTGAGCTGAAGGAGGGAGAAGGTGACTGGATAGAGAGAGATGTAGATATTGAGCCCCTCTACTACATCCACAGAGATGCGATGTTTCATATTGAGGAAGTGCAGCTGGTGATGAACCAGCAAAATTTAGCATGGGTGCTCTAGAGAAATCAGCTTGCTTTTGGTATCATATCTCACACGCAGATCGCTATAATTCGACCCTATTCCACAGCAAGATCCGCTAGCCAGACATATAATTGCTTAACGTCAAGAAGATATACTACCTCAACGAAACCTTCGCCTTCGACGTCGTTGTCAAAAAGTAGTAATTTAGATAGGTAGAGTCGAGGACTGTATGGTCACTGCCAAATTATCAGTAGTCGAGGAGGACCAAAGCAAGACGCAATTTTTCATGAGCAAAGATGATAAGACTGATCTGATCAACTCCAAGCGAAATGAGTAGCTGGTTGTAGGTGCTGACTAGATCAATACATGCTGGATCAAGTGCAATAAATTAGGCTTGAAGGCCATCAAATTACAGTTCACTTTGCAGGTCGAAAAATCAATTGAGGTCGGCTGGCGCGATAAGCCTCTCAATATCAAGTCTTCCTATAACGTCACTCGCTAGCTCAGATTCAACGTGCTCAGTCCTTTCACCATAACCAAAACCTTCAGGGAGGCCATTAGTGGGGCCTACTCCTAATCCAAGGTTCCTCTCCACAAAAAGATGCTGCTGTGCTTCAACGTCAAGTCCAACGACAACATCGACATCACCGAAATAACCCATCACAACAACCCAAGGAAAGTTAAATACTACAAAAATTTCAAATTAGTCAACATCCATCTCTCCCCAGGAGACTCCATCAAGCTGAACCTTCTTTTTGAACTCGGAGATGACTGTACAGACGAGTTCGATCTCTTCCTCACGACCCTGTTCATCAAGTGGAGGAGAAAAGAATCACCTGTCGACAACATCACGCTTGATGAAAACACAATTGTCCAGCCTAGCACTGGCTTGGTCGAAGTATCATACCATCAGAGAGAGGATCTCGTCAGAAAGACAAAAGGTGGTTTGCTGGTGAGAGTCAGAAATTTATGCTCAGATCCCAACAACATCAAAGTGACCATGGATTCCAGCTAAGAAGTGATGAGAGTGGGCTAGAAGGCAAAATGGAAGATTCTCAATGGCCACTAATCCCATGACTTCGATTTTTCCGTCCTCTGCCTCAAAGGTGGCATTTTCGCCCTTCCAAACATCCGCGTCTATGTCAACAATTCCGAGACAACAATAAACACCACTAATTTCTTGTTGCATTGTCAATGATAAATATGTGTCTTGGTTTACATAAGTAAATAATAATTTTATTGACATGTCTGCCCTCTCGGAAGTCCTCCCGCAGATACCTCTGGCCGATAAAGCTAAAAGCACCTTATCACCCTTCCATTGGAACAACCTGACCCTTCCTGTGCTGTCTAAGGGGAGTCAGAGTGCTATTAACCAAAATGGCAAGGAAGAGTCGCTTACACATAAAAATAAAGGTTACAGGTCAACTCAGAAACACTTCAGAAGCTCACCGAAACAAGGAATACTGTCTCCCATTCTGGAAAAGTAATCAAAAGAAGCAAGAATCAAGAAGGATCCCAAAGGCAGAAGAACCGCCAGCAAAAATCCTCAATAGGATTCAATGCTCGAGAAATTCAAGAGCATGAACCTGTCGAAAGACAAACAGAGGAGATACAGCTTCAAAGACAGATAGATAACTACCACGAGTAAAACGATGAACAAGTCGATCGAGATGAAAAATAGTCTTGATAGTTGTGCTAAAAAAGGATCAGTCCCTCCCGCCACCAGCGAAGGCCCAGGGAAAAGAATAAAATATTTGAATGCCAAGGACAACATGGAGCACTATTTGAAGATGAATCTGACGAAAGCAGGATGGGAGTAAAGCAAAGACAGCAGAAACAAAGACGCACAGATCCTATGGTCCAATGATGATAGACCCACAGATTACTGTGATATCCGTCCTGGTCAATTCTACAACCACATCAAGGGCAGTTCCCACCTGACCAACAAGGGCCAACTACATGAGCATTTACAAGCTATGGGCCTAAAGAACTATCCCACTTCATTTCTGGTGCCCAAATAATACGAACAGTTCATGGCAGAAAACAACACAATAGCAGTCAAGAAGATGCTGAGATGCATTTCCTCAAATATAGTTGACCATTTTTAGAGAGAAAATGTCAGAAGAGAGGATCTGTTGGGGTATGAGGTCAGTTTGGGATAAATACTGACCTCCACCATCCTCCAAACTGGCAACGAGTAAACAAAGATGCTGATCAAGCTATGCATGTATCTGGAGGTGTAAAGATTGGAACATAAATACTGCAAATACTTCTAAAACTTCAAAAAATACACTAAAGTTAATGTTAAGCCCAAGCCACATCTGTTTGACTCTCTCATCGAAAATTCAGCATCTTGCCTCGATGGCGATTCTCATGCCTATGTTAATTACAACTATGGGAATCTCGATTACCGCCTCCTGGTGCTTATTCTTCACTATGACCGTCTTTTTTATGAAAAAGAGGCAAATTATAGTTCGAGTGAAGCCTTGTGGATCGTCAAGCCAATTGCCAGCTCAAGAGGTGCAGGAATCAGCATTATTAAAAGCAGCAGCTAATTTTGCTCCAGAGGCAGTGCTGGTTGGAGTGAATTCAAGAACAGGAAAAAATACTAAAACAAAATAATGCAAAAATACATCAGCAATCCCTACATCCTCTAACACTCAGGATAGTACTCAGGCCGGAAATTCGACATCAGACAATGGGTACTAGTCATCAGCCACCAGGACAAAGCATCTGTGTTCAAATACCACACAGCATACTGTCGCTTTGCTTCTCAGCCATTCACCCTCAGCAAACTCAATCGTTAGATTCATCTCACCAACTACTCCCTCCTCAAATAATAAGCCAACCCTTCACAACCTTCAGTTATGATGCTGGAGTAATTCTTCTCCTGCACTCGCTAAGATTTGAGGGGAAAGTATGTTCAGCAGTCGACTCAGATCATTCAGGATGTTGTGAAAAATTGTCATAATTTGAAGTACCAGGATGGATGTTTCGAGCTATTCGGATTTGACTTTCTGTTTGACAGTTAAGGAAAACTGCATCTGCTGGAAATCAACCTCAATCCTGCCTGTGCCAGTAGCAGACACTAACCTCTGCGCATCTAGACTTAGACCATGGCCCAAACAATGCTATCTCTCGTGACCCAAAGACAATCCACAATAAAGTGGCAACAAATACTCGGTCCGACCTACAGCAGCAAAGATGACGACTCTGACATCATCAGAAGTAGTGAAATAGAGGTCAAACCTTTTTATAAAGATATACTTGGCGAAGAGGAAAGTTTGATAGCTTTGATCCGACACAGGAAAAGAGTGATATATCGATTGGGGGAAATAGTTAAAAAATACTGGCTGAGGAGGATGGTAGATGATAGCATGGTTACTAAACCTAAGTAAGAGCATATAACTGAGTAGAAGCCTGCAGAAGAATAGCCAAATCCATAAAAAGCCGTTTAGCATGATAGACCTGAATCTCCTGAAAAGTCATAGCAAAGCAAAGGCTCACTAATTTCCCCTTTCTGGCCCAACTGATAATATTACATCCTCATTTTCAATCAATCCTATAAATTCCATCATTTGGCTTGCCCATTCTTCACGATCTTCCCAATCCTCACCACACTCCTCGATCCCCTTGAAGGAGATGCAGTCTGAAACATCGATTTATCTTTCCTCAGGACCTGACTGTGACTTTGAGAGAGCTAATGCGTAGACAGGAAGGATATACATGGACAGGGTACGATATACTTCATGTACTTATCTTTGAGGGAGGTGTACTATTTGTATTTAGTGGTTCGGCTGTTGGTGCAGTCTAACTTGAAGTTTTGCTAGCGATTGAGGCCACGTAATTTAGCAGTAGAGACACTCTTCTGCATGGAAGATTATTAATAATGATAGATCAACTAGACTGTATTATTAAAGTTAGAGGAGAAAAAGTGTAGCTATGAGGTGGAAAATTTTATTGTTTGCTTTGATGCTGGGGCTGGGAATGGCTATAATTGCCCCCGAATAGTTCGACGTTTTTCTTAGTGCTGTCAAGGAGCCATACTATGCCTCTAAAATATCGATGGGCTCATCCTTCAGACAAAACAACCTCCATGTCTATTCTCTCAGCAGTATATTTTAACTAATCAAGAAATAAAGCACACAGACTTCAGATAGTTGAACGGTAGCCAAGCGATTGTCATAAACAGCTACATGCACGCCCGTGAGCCCTACTCAGTCGAACTAGTTCATAAACTGTTTTAACTGGCCATCAAAGATAATTTTGCACAATCTTTGGGCTGTTTTCTCAATAAAGGAGTCATCCTATTCTTTCCTTTTGTCAATATCGATGGCTTTTACGCCTATGTGGCGGCTGACGGGCAGCATAGAAACAAAATGAGAAAAAATTTGAATGGCAATCAGAGCAAATGTCCGTATGGTACAGCAGGAGTTGATATCAATCGAAATTTTCCTGCAGATTTCGGGACAGTTCGAGAATCAAGTATTCCCTGTGGCGAGGAGTTTCATGGCTTAAAGCCATTTTCATAATCCTAAGCCCAAGTGTTCGAATATCTCTTTAAACAATTCACAGTCATAATGGCAGTGGACGTTCACTCCTACGGTAATGAGTGGATCTATCCCTACGCCTCAGACGCCACAGATACCAAATTAAAGAGAAGATAAAATTATCCCATCTACCAGGCAGTTGTCAAAAAGTTGAAATAAAACAACAGGACCATAATGAGCTGTTGGCAAAGTTTGAAATACGTGGCTGATGGAGTGGTATAAATGATCCTAGGTAGTATATCGACTGGGCAGCAGATCAGGGAGCTTTGTCGCTGGCCTACGAAGTGGGTAGAAATTTCAATGCTGATTTCAACATAAACTAAGAGATAGCAAGAGCTGTCATCGATTTTGGAGTGATTTTCGATATTCTGTTCCCATAAACAGCTGAATGTGCAGAGCAAAGGAAAAATGAAACCCTGCTCAACAATTTATCTCATCCCTACAAGTCAAAAACTACCACAATTGTTGTAATAGTCTCAACTGTTCTGGTATTCACCTTTCTATTCTGGACCCTCTACTTCCTCAGCAGAAGACAGCACTGATACATTCATATTATTCAATGGAAGAAATTTATTTAAATCACTCCCATTTGTTCTTCTCGGCACTGTAGTGCAGGTGAGTCTTTCCTGGCGAGCAACGGCCTGGTCGAGCTGGCAACCTCTCCACTTAGCAAACATTAGGCTTGTCAATCTCATAATGCTTGTACTCTTATCTATAACGAGACTCTCCTTGGAATCTAGACTGTCTTCCTGTGTATCTCTCGTGAGCATGGGTGTAAGGTCGTTATTGCTCAATTTTGTGTGACTTGAATTCTCTTTCGTAGGTAGTCGATCCTTAGAAAGGAAGCTGTTTGGGCTTGTAGGGAGTGG
>Ga0100378_1004027_pt1 | contig 13855 bp, 20 predicted proteins | sample CryGeymeta201502_FD_81535 | JGI IMG/M metagenome (GOLD analysis project Ga0100378, IMG submission 81535) | Groundwater microbial communities from Crystal Geyser aquifers in Utah, USA - Crystal Geyser metaG 2015-02 | ecosystem: Environmental > Aquatic > Deep subsurface > Groundwater | place: USA...
CCCTAAGATCGTCACAAAGCTTACATTGACAGTTTCGACGAATTGTGATTTTTATGCCACATACAGTGCAGTTTTCATAACTATGGGCATTTTTTCGGTGTTGATCTACATCCTGGAAAGCATACCTGTTCAACTGTATGTTTGTACTGCATATAGTAGTGCAGACACAGTTCATATGTTTTTTAATCGATTCCATTGTGACTGTGCCGAACCCGATTGAATTCTTCCTGTTCTTACTTGCTGAGCGACATTTGAATCAAACTGCCAAAGTTAAATCAAATTGTATATTAACTGATAAATCACATGTTCATACATATTCAATAACATATAAATTATTTGATCAGATAATGAAGCAGCCTCAAATAAAGATCATTTCATTTGCTATCTTTGCGGACGTTGTAAGGTGCTCCTCCACCAACAGTCGATAGAAGACCCCTCTAGATAAATTCCAGCATATCTTTGTTGGCCTCAATCTCTTCTTTGCCTGCAGTCAGCCCCTCCTTGACCTTGAACTTCACCAATAGTTCATAATTGATATCCTATAATTTTTTTACATTCTCCAGCAACTGTGTAAAATGGTACAATCCTGCATTCTGGTTCACCACCTCATCCTCAAAGTTGAACTCCTTCTATGTCACTTAGTGAGTTTAGGTCTTGCTAATTTACTCTGTTTTTTTCTTGTTACTCCTGGCATTCGAGACCTTATCAGCCATATTCTCGTACTTCAGGCTGGAGAGGAACTACATGTAGTTGACCTTGATGTCTCGGAACATTGCCATTGAATTAATAAGCAATTGTCGTATTTCCTGTTCGGTCTGCATTCTTTCCTGAACTTTTATATATTTTAGGCTCAAATGCAGTCAAATCAGATATATCTTCTTATATTTTTAGTATAACCACCATGGGCAAACTAATTTGGTTAGATTGCGATCCAGGTCATGACGATATGCTCGCTATCATCATGGCAGCTCTATCGGAGGAGTGCCAACTTATCGGTATCTCCACCTCAGCTGGCAACTCGTATATTGAAAATACCACTCGGAACGCCTTGAATATTTTGCATGAGATCGGCAGGAATGATATTGTAGTCGTGAAAGGGGCATCAGGACCTCTGTGCAGGCCTTTGGAGACAGGAGGATAAATTCATGGGAAAAGTGGCCTTTAAGGTGCTGAGCTTGTTACATCTCCGAGATAGGCCATCACTTAGAAACCGTTCATCGAGATATACAACAGGGTCATGAGCCAGCCAAAACAGATCGAATTTGTCGTGACCGGTGCTATGACCAATTTAGCGATTTTACTCAAAGCTTTCCCTGACATCAAGTCTAAAATAAAAGGAATCACCTTCATGGGAGGTGCCATAGGTCTGGGTAACTGGGGCCCTGCCGCAGAGTTCAACATTTTGGTGGATCCCTAAGCAGCTTCTATCGTCATGGATTGCAAACTGCCGATCACTATGATCCCCTTAGAGGTCAGTCATACAGTATTGGCAACTGAATAAATTTTTACAGAGCTGCGCCAATTGCCTTCATCCTTCGGCAAAAAGCTAGCACCACTATTCCGCTACTTTCAACAAGCTTACATAAACTGCCAAAACTTCCCATATCCACCTGTCCACGACCCCTGCACAATTTATTATCTTCTTCAGACTCAAGACTTCACTTATCGTTAAGCAAAAGTCTAAATTTAGCTGGAAGGAAAATCTCGAGGTAGGACGAATTGTCACTTTATGAACCAGGTTCCCAACGTGAGAGTATGTGAAACTGTGAAAGTTGATCGCTTTTGGCAAACAATGCTCGGCTGTATTAGAAAAATCAAATGATTGAATGCAAACTCATATAAAATACGGATCAATTCAGTCCTCTATGACGATAGTGTTATTTTTATCATCATGGTGCCAGTCTTTGCCTTTTTTTGTGCCAATTTTCTTCAATATTAACTGTCCCAACACGTTTGGCTGCTAGTTTTTCCTGTCAACATCAGTCACTATATCCCTGGCTGGCCTGTACGGTTCAACCATAAAAATATCTCGCTTGTCTTCCTCTTCCAACTCAACAGGCGGCTATACTTACTCAACCTCGCTAGACACATTGGAATCGCTGATTATGGTCGACATAAATAATTCTGAGGTTTAAAGGATGGGTTTATCTTTCGGGTTGTATTTTTACTTTTTTAATGTGATGTAGTTGTAGTGGTGCTGGAAGGATCGTTTGAGGCGAATCATACTGCTCTTGTTTTAGTCATCGATGGAGGGATCTTGGAGGTATGCGAATGTACCCATTGGCACATTGTAGGGAGTCTATGACAACTCGGAAAAGTCTGTGAATGTGCTTGCTTTATTGGCTCGCATTAAAGAATAGTAAATGATATATGAATAGAAGGAGAGATTAGCTTGCAATTTTATATACATGTTGGATATCAATTGATAAAATCAGCTAAATACTAGAGATAAGCATAAAATGAGTCAATTAGGATCAATTTCGACCGACAGTCCAGAAGAGTAGCCATCCTCGGCGTTATAATCTTCCACATCTTCCCTTTTTTAGTCTTCTTTCCTCATGTTTTATTGCGCTTGGTTATGGGGACAGCAAGGAGCATGAGCGAAATGTCTCTGCAAGTATTTCAGCAATGCCAGCTCTTTCTTGAATTATATCTCTTCTTTGTTCTTGCTTGTTTAGTATGAGTAAAGAACTGTCTTCTGGCACATTGACAATCTTTCGCGTTTGTCCTCAATGAATTATTCATACAGTCGCTTTAGGTTCGGCTATTACATAGAACTCTTTTCGGGAATTTTTTATTCAGTAATTCTTAGTTTGTCTTCAGTCTCTAATGCTTGAAATGGAAGTTCAGAAGTATTGGTGATTTATTTTGGTACTGCCGCTTTGACTATGCCGGAATTGAATTATTCAGGAGAGCACTCGGAAGTAGACTATTTGATGGGAGACCGCCAAAGATCTCCTACTGCTTTTTGTAATTTTTTCTTGAATTATGTCGACTTCGGCTCTGTTTATTTTTTTGATTTCACATAACTCCTTACAGAAGTTTATGAATTGATGTGAATTTGCAGATCGGGTATCTCAGAAATTTACACCTCCACCATAAGTTATTTCAACTCATTGGCAAGCTGTTCCTTCTATCCCTATCCTTTTTATGTATATTGTAGTTATCTTTATTGATCTCTTTGAGAAATAAGGTTCTGTATTTTCTTCCGATATCTGTTCTCTTTTGCAGTACTGTGCCGAGCAGAGCTCACTTTATTGGTCTCCTTCTCCTGGCTTTATTATTTTTAAGATTGTTGAATTTTCTATTAAAGCTGTGGATGTTATGGAGCATTTATGGCGACAATTTGAGCAGCTGTGCCAGAGGATACCGAATCTGATTATGACTATGATTCTGACCCTGATTTAGAGTTGGCTTAGCTGCTACTGCTGTTCTCGCTTTAACTTTACTTTTAACTTTAGCTTTAACCTTAGCTCAAGGAAGAGCTTTTTTTGCTGACAAGCTATAGTTTTTAGTTTACCTGAAATGAAACTTTTTTATTAGTGCCTTCCTATTTTCTAGCTACAGTATTTTTGACTTCCTTTTTTGCGATATTCTACTTTTTAGGCTCCTATTTTTATTAACTACTTTCGGATCTTTCCTCTTCCTACTAGCTACTCTAGGATGGTTAGTCCGATTGAATTTATCTGTTCTTTCGTGCTTTTTCTTGATTTTTTCTTCTATTTCTCTGTCCAATAAAAGGTCTATAGTTCGGGTCACTATCCTTACTCTCCTCCTACTAAACACTATCGATCTCTTGACGTTTTCTCTTCTTCCTCAGTACCTAAAAATGTTTGAACCTCGGCTGGTTAAAAAAGGTTTTGTCATAGCTTTTGCTTAGACTGTGATTGAGATCTTTCAGTTTTTGGACAGGCCTGTTCAAAAACTACTGTGTTTATTGCTGAGAAATTTATCCTCGGTGATATTTCGGTTTGCTATCAGTTTTGTTCTTCATATCCAATCAAACCAACCCCGAGATGAGGTCGTCCTAAGCTTTTCGGCTCATTTTTATAGATTAAATACCAACCTTGAATATAAGTCCATTTCTATATTCTATAAGCATGCAATCCCTGACCAACACCTACAATCTGTACAGCCCTTTACCACTTCCATTAGCAACGATCCCCGCTTCTCCAAAGCCACCTAAAAAATAAATACAGATCGTCTTCCATCATCCAAACTTGCTCTACTTGCAGAAGAAGCGTCCAAAAGGACGCGAACAAATTTCACAAGAAGTGGAAGAACATAACATCAGAATCATGAAGAATAAAAAAGTTAGAAAGGTGGAAACAGAATAAAAAGAGGAGAGAAGGCCAAAAACTTGCGATCCTTGGGCGGGAGATAGTGCCAGGATCAGCAATAGTAGAACTGACATGAGATGTAGGACATCTCATACCAACAAAAGAACAAAGACTGTCAAAAAATTATAAGGAAAGCTTTAAATATTTGGTATGTCATCAACTGGAGGTTCATTTTTCGACCAAACTCCCAGAACCTTTACCTAAACTGAACCAAAAAGGTTACCTCGTTCCAAAATCGCCAAAAAGTAGACCCTTCTCAACCTATTGGAGACAGCCTCAGTGTCATCAAAAGTTCCCCTTTGGCAAAATTTATTTACAACTCCCAGCAATAAACAAGAAGTCAAGGTTAGCATGTCCCTCGAAATTGAAAAAAAAATTCTGAAATACAACAACCCATTTAAAACTGGGACCAACATCGGCCGAAAGGTTCGAGTAGTCAGGTGATATTTCCTTGTTTTTGATATTTTCTGACTAACTGGCACTCACTATATTTGATAGTTTGTCTGAGGATGGAGCCAAAAGAGAGTTATAATAGTTTGTCAAAGGAACAAGCAAGCATTAAATCGAATGCCAGGCAACCGTAAGTAAATGTCTAATCAAGGTAGCTACTCGAACCCGCACAGTAAGAGCAATCCTGCTCAAAAAAAGCAAAACATCACCTTCCTCTTAATAAGCGCCGATACATTTGGTCTCTCGATCGGATACAACCTGATGACCGCTGCTCTCAAAACTTATATAAAAAATGTACTCTTGACCACGACTCAGAACTACTCAGCTTCTTGGAACAACGATTTTAAAGTATGGCAGATGCCGTTCGAACATTACAAACCCTGCATTAACTACTTCAAGTAATATGCGGAAAGAGAGGTCAAAGGAGCGAACGTCAATAAAATTCCTGATTTTGCATTTAATGCCCAGGAGGAAATGCCACTGGATTTGGAGATCAAAAATAGTCCATACGAGGTCACTAAGGTCATCAAGTACAATTAGCTAGAGGTCAATATTGAACCAAGAGCCCTACCTTTTTACTACAAATTGTATGATTTCCAGAAAGAGTCGCTTGATTTTGGAATCAAAAAACACGGTAGATTGCTGCTAGCTGACGAAATGGGTGTCGGCAAGACTATCCAATCTATCGCTATAGCCAGCATTTACCGCCACTAATGGCCTTTTGCCGTAATATGCCCCTCTTCTCTTCGTCTCAACTGGCAGCAATAGATTTTGACCTGGCTATCGGACTATCTCAAAAAATCATAAATTCAGGTTTACAGCAAAGGTGGTACACCTATCCGCTAAAACGTCAAAGCTTTCATTGTTTCTTACGATCTCGCCTGGAAAATAAAAAATATGATGGAACCTTTCAAAGTAGTCATTGCTGATGAGGCACATTATCTTAAAAACACTGGAAATAAGCGATCCGACATTCTATTGCCTTTTTTGAGCAGCAGGAAGAGAATTATCTTGTTGAGTGGTACTCCAGCTTTAGCCAAACCAAGAGAAATTTATAATTTACTATCAATAGTGCGACCAGATTTGTTTGTCAATTTCAAATAATTTGGATACAGATACTGCGATCCGACAGTCAACCCATGGTCTAGAGCTCTATAGTATAACGGCTGTCAAAATGGTCGCTAGCTCTACCACATTATCAACAATCGCATTATGATACGTCGCCTTAAAAAGGATGTCCTCACACAGCTTCCCGACAAACAACGACAACAAATCCATGTCGAAACAGATAAATCAATTATCAAATAGATCCGTGAATTGCTAAGTAATTGTGGTGGCGAGGGCAAAATGGAAGATGTGGTGATGGAAATGCTGTGCCAGTTCGATAGCGGAGGAAATGAAGCAAAAGATATGAGACAGGCTATCACACAGGCCTATACGCTCACAGGACAAGCTAAACTAAACTCGGTCAAAGATTACGTCCTTGAGCTGTTGAACAACGATATCAAAATTTTAATCTTTGGCCATCATATACACATGCTCGATGGACTTTAGTAAGCCCTTGAATCCAAGAAAATAAAGTATATAAGAATTGATGGCAGTGTCACAAAGTAAAAGCGACATGAGGCTGTCACTAAATTTCAGGAAGATCCCTCTGTATCTGCAGCCATATTGAGTATCACTGCAGCAGGTGTCGGTCTGACTCTGACAGCTGCCAGCACCGTGGTCTTTGCCTAGCTGCACTGGACACCTGGAATGATGGTTCAGGCCTAAGACAGAGCCCACCGTATCGGTCAAAAATGTTCAGTGAACTGCCATTACCTACTCGGAGAGAACAGCCTTGATGACATTCTATATCGCAACTTGGAGAAAAAAATCCACAATGTTTCTTCATTTGTCGATGGAAAATCCCAAAAATTGTAAATAGAGAAAGTCTCCAAAGGAGAAAAAGGAAAAGTTTCCCGCAACAGCCAAGAGAATACGAATAGTAATAAAAACCCTAGCATTTTATTCAAATTTGAGTCAATCAAACCGATCGTCGACAAGTATTATACTGAAACCCAAAGCGACATCTCAAGAGTAGGAACTGATCCAAATGAGAGTGATATCGAGGAGAGCGTCAAGGTGACTAAAAAAACAGTGAAGAGCAAGAAAGAACCTGTTCAAATAGAGGAAAGATAGACAATTTTGGAGTAGGTACATGCTGAGGCATCCAAGAAAAAAGACAATGAATAGAGAGAATCAGAAAATGTATAGAAAAGCCAAAATAGGTAAAAGTAAGACTAACAAGAATAAATGGAGAGATACAACACAAAGAGCAGCTAGTTGTGTTCTTTTATCCTCTAAAACGCCGAAGAACTCCTAAAATATTCTCAATCTTAGCCCGATTCGTAATAAACCCGCAGTCTCTCCTGATCCAATTTCTATTATATACTCCATTTATTCCAAAGACATATAACAATGTTCCATGAACTTCTGCAACTCGATCTCCATGCTCCTCACGACAAACAGGCCTACAGTATCAAAAAAAATAAAGTGATATTCAAACATACCCAACAATCGCTTTCTTTCGATAGCATGTATGATGTTTCACTATGCAGTTGCTACGATGCTGAGGATATCATGGCCAAGATTACCTACCTCATCCTCACAGCTCCCAAAAAGTAAGTAAGTACCCATTTGAACACCTTCACGCTTACTTTTAACTATAACTTGCCAGCTTCGAATCTGATGTTGCTCTTCAGGCAGATGTTGACAGTAAAAACCTACAAATAGTTCAAGCTAGGACATTTTGAAATAAAAAATGGGCATATTTCAGATTACCACAAAAACACGCCAGATTGCAACCTCATTGACGATTTGGATCAATTTTAAAAGGACATTAACACTAGCGTCAGGCTCGATAAATTATGGAAAATCAGCAAAGTCCTGGAATACCGTGAACTAACTCGAGAAAACTTTGACGCCGAGGTGGGTCGAACCAACCGCAAATTTGGAAAAAGGACAAACTAATTTTTCATCCTTGAGATCAACAATTCCATCAGAATCGTCATAATTCTGCTTCCACGCCATGAATTAATTTTCTCCCGTGAGGAATAAAAATAGCTTTAGGAGCTTTACATCCTCCAGAAGCACGCAACCAACCTGCATCGCCAAAATATATCTTTTGTGACTCCTATCGCCCAGATAATCAAAAATTATCTGGAACAGTCCAGCACCAACTTCTTTGTCAGTTGCTACCCACAAGGAGAGAAGAGAATGGAACAAGTATTCAAGTTGCCGTTGAGAATGAGTCAACCTCACTAGGAATAAATTCGGGCAATTTTGTAGGGCTATAACAAAAATACGTTGGCTGAGCTGGAAAGAGAACTGGAGAGAAGTCGGGTTAGTCTCAAAGAGGCAGAGTGCATGGTCAGGCATGAAGAAGACCACATTAAAATACTCACAAAAACTTATGTAGCAATCAAACTATTTAGACAAAGCTATTCAGCAGGACACAGAGTAAAATTGACATTCTCCGCCAACGAGGTGTCAACAACGTCTACACCCACATCTAATGGCTTCAATCCCAAATAGCCGAGCATGAGGAGTAAATCCGAGAACGCTAGATCTAATTAAAGTAAATCCACCAGTAAATGATCAAAGACTAAAAACACCACACTTTCTATATCAACAAGGTCAAGAGCTACAAATAGCAAGTACAAAGCAAGGTGACCACTCCCGGGACAGGGACTACTCCTCATAAAAGTGCATTTAATTCACTCCACAGTGATAAGGAAAACTAGGTGGTGACTGAATAATTGTTGCTGTATTACTATGATCCACAGAAAGAGGTGCAGAAATACAGGGAGAAGAGAGAAGTTGAGGCCAGAAATATATTGGATGGATGCAATGAGAAGAATTAATTTTTCAGGGTGATGGAGGATGCTCGAAGGAAGTTGAGTGCTGAGGAAATGGCTAGCTTCGAAAGGCAATATTATTTCCTCATCAATTCATGATATCACTGCTCTTATTTAATATTTACGATGATAGGACAAAAATCATGCTTACTGAGCAAATCCCTCAACCACCAAACAGCAAGGCAGTATAAATGGTCTCTTTTCTCTTGGTAATTTTTTGCAAGGCGAGATCAGATGTTTGCTACTCGCTTTTCCACATTCCAGCAGGTGGTAAGCATATGCTTTGACATATATGTCTTGTTTGCACTTGAGACATTGTCTGAACCCACAGACCCTGAAATGTTTGTTGAGCTCTCTTTTTGTAACCTTTGCCAGACAGCACTAGCATTGTGTAAGGGTCTCAGGGCAATTGTGCTCCTCATGTTCTTGTTGAGGTTCGCTATATGTAGTCAAGCAATTCTGGCATATGTGATGTCCAACTCTTCTGTGCTAATTCAATGCCAAAATTCCTAGGAACTTTTTATTGCAGAGACCACAGGGTAGTTCTTGACACTGATGAGGTTACGCTTGTTGGAGAAGATCACCGCATTGTTGACATCGTTTGACTCTGAGTTGTCTGATGGCATCATCTGAATGCCGAATAGAATGGATGGTGTGAGTGATTGATTCTCGTAGGTCAATGAGATCTCGCTTGGTGACCATGAGATCTTTGTATATTTTGATGAGAGGTCTGTCCCTGTCTATCCTTTGCCTGTCCATGCAGTCTGACTCCTTCTAAAAATTAGTATATTAGCAATGGCAATAGTGTCAGCACATATAACATCACATGAAAATTCAGACTTTTGAGTCACGGCTGCAACTACGCTGCTTTTAACTGCTAAACTGTCTTCTTTTCTTTACAAACACTTTCTAACACACTCGAGCATGTTTTTCGAATGAGGTGGGATTGAACTTTCGACCGCATGTGGTACAGGCTATTAGTTCACCACGGTCATCTGGATATGTATCAGCACTGAAGGGATCAATTGGCTAAAATGAGAGTTGTTTTTGGAGTGTCGGTGTCTTTTTATTATGGCTGGAAGATTGTTACTCAAAGGATATTTTTTTGAAGGTAAGAACCTGCATTTCTTAGTTATTGGCAGTGATTGGTTTTTCTTTGCTGAGGAAAACCTCATTGAGTGAATCCTCAGATTGTACAGTTTTCTGCCTGTCTATGCTCTCAACTTTTGGCTTGATCTCATATATCTTCTTCTCAGATCTGACTCCTCTTCCATAACCTATTTTATTCAGATACTCCTCGCATTGCCGACTGTAGTATTTATTGGCATCATAACAGTTCTCCTTCAACAGGGCAGTTTCCTCCAGTTTTGACTCAATCAGTCCCATGATACTACTATTGCCAAAGTTGTGTTCAGTTCGTGAAAGTTGCTTTGAAGAGGAGGCTTTGGAAGGAGTTCGATTTCTGATTCTTTTGAGATGACGAAGTGGATCTGCTTGAAAATTGTTCATTTTGGTTGTTATGCTTGATTTTAAATATTGAAGCATGTGATATAAACTCAATAGAAATCATAATTGTTAGAGGGTATTGCGATCAGATTAGATGATGAAGACGCAGTGATGGCTCTGTTCTCTACGACTTGCTGCATCGATTTAGCTAAGTTGCTCTTATCGACACTACACTATCAGCTCCCTTCCTTACTCCTACCTGATTCTATCCAACATCTACATTTTTATTCTGTAGAAGCCATTTTCCAAGAAATACTCAACAACTCTTCCATACAATGTTTTCTATGTGCGAATTAGTTGTATTCGACAAGGCTTGTTGCTAAAAAAGGCAGGCATTCTTAGAGGAAGCAGTACTTATTTTTATATTTTGTCTATGAAATCGTGGTGCTATTCTTGTTGCTTTCTGACTGAAGATGTAAACAAATTCAGTTATGGTTGCAGCTCCTCCTTGAGCGTTGGCGGTTCCTTGTGCCCAATTGGACTAAGCATTCCTTCATGCTCCTTCGGACTGCTTTCTTCCTTTCTGCCCCATTTTCCCGTTCTACCTAGCGCCCCTTTGTCATTCCATTTTTTCACGCTCTGTTCTTCCTTGATCCCTTGCCCCTGTAACATACTGTAAATAGCTAGGCATTTTTCATACTCGACCTGAATCTGCTCCCTGACAGTTGAATAGTTACCAATCCCGAGAGATTGCATGAGGTCGATGTTACTCAAAAGGTTTTTGGCTAGGTTGATGGCTGAGGGATACTTTCCGATGAGGATTTCACTGCGAAATTTGGAAATTTATTATTTGAGGTTCATCATGTTATTATTCATTTATAGGCATAAAAAGTTCCAAGAGTGGTCTCGATTGGGTTGCCAAATTATGAATTTCAACTTTTTATCCACTGTTTTTCATCTTTCCTCTTGCTTTTTTAAATAACCATGTTCCTCTAACAAATTTCCATTTTTGATATTCTAATCGATAGAATGAGCACCGATTCGACCTCTGCCAAAAACCCCGAACACTCCGCACTAGACCCATCTATCAAGCAATAATATGAAGTCATCCATAAGATCGGTAGTGGGGCCTACGGTCATGTCTGGAAAGTGCGTCACCGCCAATCTCAATAAATATATGCCATCAAGAAGGTCTTCCTCGCATTTCAAAACGAAACAGATGCTCAAAGGATCTACCGTTAAATTGCCTTGCTTCGAAAAATAACCCATAAAAATGTTATCGCACTCAAAAATATCATTCAGGCACCCAATGGCAAGGACATTTATTTATTGTTCCAGCACATGGAATCTGACGTGTTTAAAGCCATCAAAAATCGAGTTCTGGATGCGATGCACAAAAAATATATTGTGTACCAGCTTGCATGTGGGCTCAAATATCTACATTCTGCTGGGGTCTTGCATAGGGATCTCAAACCTTCAAATATTTTGATCAATTCGCAGTGCCAGGTTAAAATATGTGACTTTGGACTGAGCAGGACTCTCGAGAGTGCCTTTTTCAATAAGCCCATTATGACGGAGTTTATAGCCACTCGCTGGTATCGTGCTCCTGAGGTTGTTTTAGGAAGTCGATGTTATAGCACAAAAAGTGATATGTGGAGTCTCGGATGTTTGATATACGAACTTTACAGTCGAAGGACTCTCTTACCTGGTGAAAACACGATCGACCAAATAACAAAGATAGTCTAGTTCAGAGGCAAACCCACCAAATAATAAATTCTTTCCTTAAAAGCCGAAAAAGCATAAGAGATCCTCTCTTTTTTCTAGGTCAGTCAAAAGAACATAGGCTACTACTATGACGATCTGTAGATCTAGTAAATCCAACCCATCCTGGACAACCTCATCCAGTATCATCCTGACAAGCGCTGGTCAGCTGATTAACTGCTCTTGTCCTAATTTTTGAAAGAGTTCAGAGATCCAAGGTGTGAGGTAGAGGCTCAAATGGCCATACATCTTGGCCTGAACGATAATCGGAAGTACAAAGTAGAGAGATATCAGGATTAAATTGTCAAGTTTGCAGGCAGAAATGGAGGCAGTAGCAGAAGAGGTTCAGGGTCTGCCAGCAAAAGATTACTGTTAAGTTACAGAAACCTCAATAACAAATCAGGAAAAGGATCCATGCACAGTCAGACTCACAGTCAGAGCATTTCCCAAAGAGTCAGGCCAAGCATGCCTCTCAACGCCAAATTCAATGGCCACTACAAGACAGCCTCGAACTCCCCCCAGCCTTTATCGAAAGGACCAACTGTCTCTCTTCATGTCAGCAAAAGAGGCAGTTCTCTATCTAATTTCAAAACTACCAGCATGCATAAACAATCTACATCGAATTTATACATCAAACCAAAGGTAATAAAAGCAAACGAGCTGAAGCCTGCACCCATCAAACGCAAATCCTCTGTTTAGCGTCTCTCCTCAAGATCAAAGTTGACAGTTCATCAAAACAAGGCTAAGAGTGGAGTGACTTCAGGCGTCATCACTCCGAACGGCAAGTTCAACAAATAAAATTATGAGAACCGGCTGCGAAATTTAAAAAAGACACAGATTAGACACTACAGAGGTTAGTCCGAGCAATTGTGATGTTATTTTATATGGTAATTTTTTCATATGATCATTTGATATGATATGGATAGAAAGGTGATCATAAGTCAGAGAGTGGTGAGGTTGGCTAAAGTTCTAAGCAAATTGTTTTGGTTGTGTTTGCCAGAAAGTGTCATCTTTCTGGCTGGAAATCTGTTGAGAGTACCAGCACAGACAGATTTTCTGCGATTGGCCACGAAGTACCTTCCAAAAGAACAATTCATCTTCTCTGTTGTTCTGAACACTCCTCCCATCTTTTGCTAGGCCTTCTCTTTTGCATTGCTATTATTTGTGTTTTGTTCCATGGGACTGCATTTGCTCATTGAATACTTTCTTCTACTGCTGCTGTAAAATCTTTTTGTTCGGCTCTAATTGCTACAAGTCACAGGGGCCACATAAAAACTTTTACCAAAGGCGTTGCTGAAGTTTTAGAGAAGGAGAAGCCTGTTGTTTTGGCTCATGAGATCTTCAAGCGAATGCAAGTTGATCCCACCTTTATTTTTTTGCGTCGAGTATGAGCTATGTTTGAGGGTACTGAAAGATTGTTCCTTCTTGGGAAATCGGTGCCATCTGAAATTGTCTTCTTTGAGATACTCAGCCTATTGCTTCAGCAGAGCAATATTGGACATATTATGGTTGATCTCAGCTGAGGGAGGAAGTTGAGCAGATTGAGTCTACTACAGCACTTCCTGCTGTATTTTTTGTTTCTGCCTGTTTATTTTTTTCTGATGCAGGGCTCGTTTGACTGTAGCTTTTGCATTGTTCTGTGCAAAATTCGACAGGATGTTGCTATTCAACTCAAAAAGGACACTTCTGCTGTGCTTCCCTTCATCTTTTTCATCACAGTTATGCGTACTTATAGTAGTGTTTCCTGTGAAATGGGGCATCATTTTCGATTGCTTCGTTATTTATTTTACTATTAAAAGAACCTATTCTATGATGCTATTATTGCCCATCAGAGAACCATTTAGTGAGCATTACATTAGAAACACAAATAGGACATCACTAATAACGTAAAGGAAATCAGTTATCACTGAGTGGGCTGCCTTTTATTGTAGTTCTGTAATTTACTCAGTAAAGTTTATC
>Ga0100378_1004035_pt1 | contig 13841 bp, 13 predicted proteins | sample CryGeymeta201502_FD_81535 | JGI IMG/M metagenome (GOLD analysis project Ga0100378, IMG submission 81535) | Groundwater microbial communities from Crystal Geyser aquifers in Utah, USA - Crystal Geyser metaG 2015-02 | ecosystem: Environmental > Aquatic > Deep subsurface > Groundwater | place: USA...
TGTTTGATGTTTTTTTCTACAAACATTTCGCAGCTACGCAGCTAAAATACAATTTATTATCAATTAAATGATAATTTATTTAAACATGGCTTTTTTTTAATTTAGGGTGGGGAATGACAGTTATACCATCCCAGTTACAAGGTATAATCATATCAAATCCAAAATAATTTACTGTTTTGTAACAAGGGTAGCCACCACCACTACCAAGATAACCATCAGAAGTTATATTTCTAGTAATTTGTGTTGTACCACATTATTGCTAACTCCTACTTGCATTTGTGCAGCCCAGTTATAACAATTACCTTGTACTAAAGCCAAAAAAAGATTAGGATTATAAAGCTCTAAAGCGGGTGTACAGTTTCCTGTTGGATTGACTAACTGCCAATCTACGTTTGTTATTCCTTGTTTTGTAATATCTGTTCCATTTGCTCCTTCAAGATGTACATAGACTTGATAAGGAGTATGTTGTACATAACGCATCGAAACTTGTGGTTCTCCAAGCCAAATATCTTGACGGTAAGCAACACCATCTACGATTGCAATGACATAAGCATGACCAAGCGTATTAGCTAATGTACCATTTAATCTTCCACGAACCGTAAGAGAAAGAGTAGTTTCATTCATTTTTTCTAAATTCGAAGATACTGTCCAAACTACATTAGCAGTAGTATCAACAAATAATAGCCCATACGTTTTGTTTCCTCTATCACAAATAACATCTACTTCGCTAGATTGATCAGTAGGATCGCTTGTACCATCTCCAAATCCACCACCACCAGAGATTATGCGAGTAGAACATTCATTACCTCCAACATCAACAGCATACCACGCTTTACAAACTGTTTTTGCTTCTTCAGAATTTGCTTCGAATATGTCTGATGCTGCTCTAATCATAGCAATTCTTGCAAGAGCAAAGTTAGTATTAGATTCAAAATATACAGTTTCGGCACGATATACGATTCTTGCAGCTTTATCTTTTCTTATGCCTTGAATACTAAAAGAGTTTCCTACTGCATTTGTTGCTGTATCCCTTCTGCTAAAATATAGAACCAGTGACTTAGTACTGCACTATTTGTATGATTTGGATAAAGGTTGGTAGTGTTGCCTTCAAAAACCCAGTGATTCGCTTGATAAGTATCAGGATCAGAATGTAAATTTGGTTGAGACATATTTCTAAAAGCACTTACATCGCTTCCATGAGCATATATGCTAGTATTAAGAGGTTTAGCATAAAATTTTACCATAGCTCCCCAAATATCGCTCAAACCTTCTCTTAAAGCACCTCCCTCATAATTGTTAAAACTTGAAATTTGACTCGTAGTTGCTTCTATATCATGACCAAATTCATGACCAACAAGATCGATACAAGTCCAAGGGTTTCCATCCAGTTCGTCGTTATCTCCATAACGAATTTTACCTACAGTACTTAAATTATTTCTACTCCAATCTGCTATTCTAGTGTTATCTATACTAGAATGTACATAATTTTCTATCCTAGCCCCATTTCTATCCCAACTATTTCGTTCATGTTTTTCTAAGAAATAATCATAAGTCATTTCTGCTCCCCAGTATGCATCTAGGGCTGCATCGTCTCTAGCTGCATTATTATATACTGCACTTGACCACCAATTATTGACATCACTATTTGTAAAATCCCAAAAAGGTGCGTATCCGTCATTTCCTCTTAGGTCGTATGTAATTATACCATTGCCACGAGTATAATCATGCAAACGATATGAACCATTAAATAATTGAGTTTCAAATGTTTGTTTTCCAGAGTAGCGAGTATCGCCACTACCACCTACATGCATAATCAATGATTCCTCATAAACTATCTCCCCAGTAGTAGCATCTACAAAATATTCTTTATGACTTTCAGGAGATAGCGCATAAATATCAAATTTATAGACTAGACGGACATCAGTTTCTCCTTCGTTTATATTTTTATCCATCAAAAGAAGTTCGGCAGTTGGATAATAAGTTGCTTTTGGATTTTGAGTTTCCTCTCTAAGCATTTTTTGTAAATACATATTTTCCCAAGCGTATTCTTCTGCACCTATTTTTTGAATAGTATTTTTGATTGCATTATCTACTGGTGTTAGAGGAACAGTACGGCTATTTTTAGTAGGTGTAAAATGCCCATTTACGCTACGTAGAAAACCATCTTTGTAAGTAACTACAATCTGTCCCCATTCTACTTTTATTCCTTTATAGTGTTGGAATAGTTTTTTAGAAAAAATACCATTTTGTTCTTTTGCAGAACCTTCTTTTTCTACAAAGGTAGTATTTTCATCAAAGCCATATATAGTTTTGAGAAATTCATACACAGATGTATCATCTGATTTTACTTTAGTTGAAATAAAGTCAATGAAAGTAGGATTTCCGATAGCATCGGTAGCTAATATTTCGTACGGTCGTAATGCGTCTTTCATAGACTCATCTTTTACCCCCCCTTGTTGTGCAAAAGACACCAAGGCGATTAAATTGAAAACTACTAGTACTGCCAACTGTCGCAGTAGTGTTTGAAGCTGAATTAAGTGTTTTATAGAAACTAATTGTTTAGAAGCACAGGTTTTTAAAATAAATAAAATATAAATGGGTAGTCTTCAAGAATCTAAAATAGATTATACAAATACTACATAAAATTACTTTGTTAGAAATCTGTTTTGATAAAGGGATTACAAAACAAATATCCTCTAAATGCGCTTAAAAGGGATAAAAACGCATTATTTTATTCTTACAATTAATTTCTACGATTCTTGTCATTTTCGATAGGAATTATAGAAGGGGAGGTATTATATTGCCATAGAACGTAGTGCAAACATACACGGAATAATTATATAAAACAAATTACACATAAAAATAATTTTAGCTTTTTTATGAAAAGTAGCTTGAAGTTTATTTTAAGAAGATTTCGAACAAAAAAAGAGTTTGATTATCTCAAACTCTTTTTATTTATAGTAGTAAAGTTATATTTTTTACTGACTTACTCAGCAGCTTTATCTTCAGAATAAGCAATCAAATCTTGTGGTTTTTGTAGAATATGTACATTTTTAGAAGTCTTGTAATCTTGTCCCATTACTTGAAAACCAGAAACCAACACGTCTGCATTTGGAAAATGCTCTCCAATCTCAAATAAATATTCTTCTACGGCATTTGCACTTGGCGAAGAAGTAATAATAGTTACTAGAGTAGCAGGCTGATGAGCAGCATAAACTTCTTGCAGGTCTTTTAAGGGAAGATTTTGACCTAAATAAATTACTTGATTTCCTCTTACTTTCAATAAATAGTATGAAAATAGAAGTGAAATTTCGTGAAGCTCTCCACTTGGTAGGAATAGAATATATTTTTTTCCTGTTCCCGAAGACTTATCTCTGTATTGTCCATCTATGGCAACAATTATTTTTTGGCGAATAAGTCCTGTAATAAAATGTTCTTGAGCAGGATTGATAGCGTTGGTTGTCCAAAGCATTCCTATTCTACTCAAAAAAGGATATACAATGTTAAGCATTGTTTTTTCAAAGCCAAACTGCAAAATACTCGTCGACATAATTCGTTCAAATTGTTCTTCATTAATATCAATCGTAGCAGCCGTAAGCGCACTAATTTGTGATTGATAATCCGAAGTTCTGGAGAGCGTTTCTCTTACCTTTACATAAACTTCGTCTTGCGACATTTTGGCAATTTTTGATATACGAACGCCATTATTATTGAGCAAGGCTACATTAAGCATGTATTTCAAGTCTTCTGAATCGTAATAACGAATATTTGTATCGGTTCTTTTGGGAGTTACAAGTTCATAACGCTGTTCCCACATTCTGATAGTATGCGCTCTGATGCCTGTTAGGTTTTCTAAATCTCGTATAGAATAAGTATTGGTATCTTGCACGATAGATGAATTTAAAAGTAAGTAGAGGAAATGATTGTTATAAAAGTATTTTAGAAAATATAGTATCAACTTATATTCTCATAGATACACTATTGTCGTCCTTATTGTATTGTGAAATGTGAATTGCTATAATAACGCAAAATCACAAATTATTGTTTAATAATAAGCTGAAAATATTCAACAAAAAATGAGTTTTGTGAATCTACCTTGTACAAACTACTTACTTTTTCTATAAAAATAACTTTGATTTTTTAACTTGTCTTGCCCAAATGAAAAATAGCATCTCCTTGATTTACAACAGCTTGATGGTTAATAGCCACAATATGAGAGCGTTGTTTGCAAATAATATCGTGATGAAGTTCGCCAAAAGGGTCAGTCAGACTTCCAATAATTTGCCCTTCTTCTATCATCGAACCATTTCTTACAAATGACCTAAAAAGACCCGAAAATTTAGCTCGCATCCAAGATGTTCTCTCCAAAATGACAGGTTCTGTAATTCGGTCTGCACCACGCATTTTGAGCATATCTTCTTTGTCTATCATATCCAAATGATGCATTAAACGAACAGCACCACGCATTCCTTCTTTTACTGGCGCACGATTGAGGCGTTGCGATTCTCCACCTTCATAAACCAAAATAGATTTTCCCATTTGCTGAGCCACATTACGAAGCGATTTATCTCTCAGCTTGGCATTGATGATAAAATGAGGCGCAAAAGCACGAGCATATTCTTCATTTTTTCCTTCTGCCAATAAACAACGAAGCTGCGAAAAGTTATTTATTCTACCTCCTCCTGTATGAAAATCTAATCCTAAATCTATATGAGGCAATATTTCGTTTGTAAACGCATGAGCAACACGACTAGCCAGTGAACCTTCTTTGCTACCAGGAAAACTTCTATTAATATCCTTTCCATCAGGCACTTCCCTAGAAAAATTCAAAAATCCATAAATATTAAGAAGAGGAATGGCAATAACAGTTCCACGTTTGGGAATGATTAATTCTTTTGAAATCAACTGTCTAATAATTTCCACTCCATTTACTTCGTCGCCGTGCATTCCTGCAATAAGAAGCAATGTTTTTCCAGGTTTTTCGGAACGATACACAAAAACAGGTGTGTCAATCGAAGTACGTGAAGGAAGTTTTGCAATATTAAGATTGATTTGTTTGTGTTCCCCTGCTGCAACTGCAACTCCATCAATGACAATATCTTTATGATAATTCGGAAATTCGCTTTTCATAGTGTGTGTTTTTGGTAATAAAAAATGTGTTTTAAAATTAGTTTACAAAACGTTTTTTTATTCCAAAATATAATTTCCTTCGTATTTCTCAAATTCTTTTTTCAAAAATTCTTTTACTTCTTCTGGCGACTTTTCTAATAAATGGTCTATTTCTGAATTGTGTGCAAACTTCACTTTTCGGTCTGTTTGATTCAAATATCCTTTTTTATATAATTCTTCTATTGATGCAGGATTTTCATTTAGCTTGGCTGCTTGATTAATTTCTTTAGGAACTAAAAAGGCATTATTGTAATGAATATTGACTACTTCGTAATCGTATTTTTCACAAATATCTTCTAACATGGCTACACTATAACCAAAAAAGTTATCGCCCTTCCAAAATGTATCTGGATGATAAGTTACTGTAAAACGAGTAGGATAAGGAATGCGCTCGTTTATTTCTGTACAAATTACTTTAGGGCGATATTCTGAAAGAATGCTATCCAAAATAAAATAATCATAACTATCAATATCCAAATTCAGAAACAAAAAATCTTTTGGTGCTTCTGCGACCTTCAAGAGCGAAAGAACTGTATCAGGCAACGCTTTGGTACGTAAAAGCTGAACATTGGGATAGATTTTGTACAAATTAGATAAAAAAGCAAACTTTTCGCTATCATATTCGACGGCTACTCCTTTGTATCCATCTCTAAAAAAAACGAACGTGTTTGACATCGTAATTCCGTCAGAAGCAGCAATATCTACTATAAAATTAGTAGCTGAGTTTGTGTTCTTATTGATTTTATCAAAATAAGAAGCGAGTATTTTGTCTTCTCCAAAATTAGCATAACTTTCTGTACTATGCTGTGAAGGAACATATTTTTTTCGTGCTTCATAGCCCAAAGTGTCTAATACACTACGTAAAATATTTTTTATCATTTTTTTTATAATAATGTCGCTGGTGAGGACACCAACAACGGCGAGAGTTAAATGTCATTGGTAAGGACACCAAAAACAGCGAGAGAAATTTTCTTTGAAAAATAAAAGTCAAAATTTACAAAAAAAAGGCAATCTATTTCAAATTGCCTTTTTATCAAAACAAATTAACAAATTCTATGCTATATAATAAGTTTAAACAGAAGCAAATTTTGCTTTACGTTCTAAAACTGCTTTTGCTTTTTTGATAATATCAGTTGAAGTAAGTTCGTATTTTATCATCAATTCTTCTGGTGTTCCACTTTCTCCGAAGCTATCATTTACACCCACAAATTCCATCGGGACAGGGTTATTCATTACCAAAGTTTGTGCAATACTACTTCCCAAACCACCCATAATTTGATGCTCTTCGGCAGAAACGGCACATTTTGTCTTCGAAACGGATTTCAAAATTGCTTTTCTATCTAATGGCTTGATAGTATGAATATTGATGATTTCGGCAGAAATTCCTTCTTTCAATAATTCTTCATGAGCTAAAAGAGCTTCCCAAACTAAGTGTCCAGTTGCAAAAATAGTAACGTCAGTTCCTTCTTGTAAAGTAATTGCTTTTCCAATTTCAAAATTTGTATCAGTAGGCATAAAAACAGGAACTTTCGGACGACCAAAACGCAAATAAACAGCCCCTTGATGGTCTGCAATCGCTAAAGTGGCAGCTTTTGTTTGGTTATAATCACAAGGATTGATGACAGTCATGTGAGGTAACATTTGCATCATTCCAATATCTTCCAAAATTTGGTGTGTTGCACCGTCTTCTCCCAGCGTGATACCTGCGTGAGAAGCACAAATTTTGACATTTTTACCTGAATAAGCAATCGACTGACGAATTTGGTCATATACTCTACCTGTTGAAAAATTGGCAAAAGTTCCTGTAAAAGGAATCCAGCCACCGATAGTAAGACCTGCTGCAATACCCATCATATTGGCCTCTGCAATACCAACTTGATAAAAACGCTCTGGAAATTGCTTTTGAAAATCACCCATTTTGAGTGAGCCAATAAGGTCAGCACAAAGTGCAACTACTTTAGGATTTGTTTTGCCTAATTCTGTAAGTCCGTCGCCAAAACCTGAGCGAGTATCATTTTTCTTGTCGAAAGTATATTTTTTCATGTTCTTAAAACAATGATAGAAGTGAGAATAAGATTCTATTTATAAATACAAAGATAAACGGTTTTGAAGTAAAATGCTAATACTTAGGAATTAGGAAATGGGTATTGGGAAATAGGAAATTTCATTTAGATATTTTTTATATTTATTCTTATTTGACAAAAAAAGAGTGTTTTTACATTGTTTTAAGTGTGCACTTTTCTGTATTTTCATTCCCTAATCTCCAAACCCCAATCCCTTGTATTTTCATTCCCCCAATCCCTAATTTCCATTTCCCAATTCCTACAAAAGCCATTTCTCCACCTGTATTTTCCCAACTACTCTATATTTTGATTTTCTGATTGTATTCGAACTAAAAGCAACTTGATTTCTGACTCCTTTCAAAACGCCATTTGAAGAATGAACAAAACGAGTAGAATTTCCATCAACAAATAAAAAACCTGTATGTGTATCCAATCCTAAAATATAAACTCCATCGTCCATTTCTTCTACTTCATCCATAAAATCGCCAAAATCTTTTTTTATTCTAACTTTGATGAATTTTTTATCAACTGTATTTCTGATAAGTGTTTCAGAAGCAGCTTGTGCCATTTTTATTCTTTCAATCGGATAGCCCAAATCTCTCAAAATTGTCGTTACAAAATACCCACAGGCTATTTTTCCTCTTCCCGGAATTTCACTTGTTCCCGAATAACTCCATGGTGTTCCGTACCAATATTTACACACTTCTTCAAAGCTATTTTCGAAGGTGTGTTGTGCTTTTTTCAAAACTTTTTCTTTGTCGGAATCTGTTTTGGCAGCTTGATATTCTATTTTGAGTGAATCTTGTTTGTCTTTTATTTGAACAAGTAAATCATTGTAATCAGAATTCGAATAATACCAACGATAAAGTGGCGTTTGATATTTATAAGGAGAAAGGTAAAAACCTATTGCAGCAGCAATCAAAGCAAACAAAGAAAGTTTGAGTAGAAGTCGTAATAAAAATCGTTTTAGACGTTTTAGCATTGATTTTTTAGGTTTATAATTTGATGAATCAGATTGCTATTTTATTTGGCTTGTATTTTTAGCTCACGTTCTACATATTTTATATATTCCATTTCTTCGAAAGCATACCATTCTTTAGGTCTTTCTTGTTTTACGATATACTTGAAATTTGCAAACGGACTTTTACCATTCAAAGCCTGTTCTAGTTTTTCTCTAATTCTGTCATCAGAAATTTGTTCTGTAAATCTTTCCATTAGCTTATACCCTTCAAAAGAAGGCATTTGTTCTATGACGTAATAATTTTCAGGATTTTTTTCTAGGTCGTTGTAGAGTTCCTTTTCTTCATCGTCAATATCATCAATTATACCACTCAAAAACTCTTCTCTGTCATCTTCATCTTTTGGAAAAATAATAATTTTTAAAGTAGATTTGTTTACATAACAATTTCCGAAAGCATTTACTTCGTTGGCTATTTCTTCGATAATGGATTGTGGAATATTCATTTTGGTAGAATTTAGATGAAACAAAATGTAATTTTAAAAACTAATTTACAAATCTACTTTCAATTTTTCACAGTATTCCATAAAATCACATTTATAAGGAGAAAGACAATGTTCTCCCATTTCTATTTTGGGTTCATCATTTTCAAGAATGGTTTTGAATTTTTTTATCAATGAATTTATATTTCCTATTCTTCCTTCTAACTCATCTTTTGCATCAATTATTTTTCCTTCATTATTCTCATCTCTTAAAACTACATTGAAAGTATTAATTGCTTTTTCTCCAAATCGTTGTTTACAGATGAAATATTGAATCGCCAAATCATTCCAAATTACCTCCTGCATGTGAGTGTGTGATTTTATTTCATAAAAATCATACAAATTTTCGCCTATTTTATCCACTACATCACACATTATCAAAATATCACTTTCAATAAAAGTAGCTTCAAAAAGGGTAATTTGAGTATTTTTTTCTAATAAGAAATCGGTATAAGAAGGAAAATAACCAAAATTAAATCCTAGATTTTCTTTTACATTGATGCCATTTTCAAAATTTTGTTCTCTAAAAAAATCTTCAAATTGATGCCCTTTTTCGAAAAGCGCTAATGTCTTTTCGCTTGGTGGAGTGCGCTCTTTTTTCTTGTGTTTGTCTAAGTATAGATATTTTACACATTGTTTTCCTTTGACAAATGAGCTTTTAGAAAGATTCCAGTTTTGATAATCTAGTTTTTGTTTAGTAGTGCTTTTATTTTTTTCCTCTTCTTGAATTGCATTGATTTTATTTTCCAAAAGACCAATTAAATGTAATGGATAGGTATTTTTTCCTTTGTACTGTCTAAGTTTTTTTACTGCTTTTTTATAATTGATAAGACTGAGGTTGTAGTCTTTCATTTCGAAAGCTATTTTTCCTAGTTTTATAGAATTGCTGTCTATGAATTTTATGTAATCGTTCATTTTTATTATATTCGTCATGTGATGCCTAATAAAGCCTCTTTCTTTAAAGTTTTAAAGGAACGTAATTAGGTAAAAGAAACTTATTGAACTAAAATGTTCTTTGAGTTTTTTTATGATAAAGCTATTTCTATTTTAGGTTTTCTATCCAAAAACTTTGTCAGTAGTTTGCTTTAGCAAACTCTGACAATAGTTTAAAACGTAAAATATAAACTATTGTCAAAATTTAAGTTTTTTCTGACTGTCAGCTACATAAAAGTTTAATAACTCAAAATCTTAAATTCCACTCTACGATTCAATTTTTTACTTTCCTCATCTCGTTTTCTTGTGATAGGATTTGTACTTCCATACGGACGAGTTTCGATGCGTTTTTTATCAATTTTTTCCTTGACTAAATAATCTTGAATGGCTTTTACTCGCAGCGCAGAAAGTTTCATATTCATAGTCGGAATTCCTTCAAGGTCGGTATGTCCTTCTACTTCAATCGTTATGGTAGGATTTTCTAGCATAAAAATAACTAAACGGTCAAGTTCTGGATAGGATTCTGTTAAAAAATTGGCTGTTCCTTGCTCAAAAAATACATTATTCAATCTTATTTTTTGTCCGACTTCAATAGGAGTAAGATACAAATCTCGTTTTATTTCTTTATACACTTCATTTCCTGTGGCATCAATATTCTCACTTACTGAAACAAAACCTCTTGATTTTGCCAAAAAGCCGTAATTTGAATTTGGTGGTAGTGCGATTTTATAATTTCCTGTTTGTGGTTCTGCTTGTGCTGTTCCTGCATTTTCTCCTGAGGGCAGCATTTCATAAAAAATCTTTGCGCCTATTGGTTCTTTTGTTTTGGAATTATAAACCGTTCCCGAAATAAGTAAAATTGGGTCTGGACGTACTTCTACATGAAGTTTTGCACGATAAATATCCAATTCAGAAGCTGTAGTTTTATTTGAATGTTTGGAAGAAGCAAAATAAGCATATTCGCCACTTGCATCAATGGAATAACCTGCATCCCAACCTGCCGAATTCAAGACATTTCCCAAATTCAATGGCTCACTCCAATTTGTCCACGTATCATCTAATCTTCTACTGACATACATATCAAAACTTCCGTAACCACTACGTCCATTAGAAGCAAAATAAAGCGTTTTGTTATCTGATGAAAGTGTTGGCGTAATTTCAGAAGCTGCTGAATTGAGCATTGCACCCATATTTTTTGGAACAGACCACGAATTATCTTTTTGCAGAAAACTAACATACAAATCTCTTGATCCAAAAGTATCTTCTCTACGGATTGCCATAATCAAAACTTTTCGGTTGGGCGAAAGACAAATTTCTGCGTATTTATCTGTATTATAAAAATCTTTTATTTTTAAAGGCTCTGGGTACGACCACGAACCATCAATGGTTTTATAGGAAATAGATGCACCTTGATCCATTTTTCCAGAAGGCAAATAAGCATTTGCAAGTAGAATAACATTTCCATCAGGAGTAACCGAACAAACGTAATTGTGTTGATTATTATTGACAGGTTCGTTTAACCTTTCGGCTTCGCTCCAAACGGTGTCCGAAATATGGCGAGAAAACCAAACATCATCATTTTCTTTTCCTGCTGAAATGGAAGGTGTGTTTTTGGGGTGGTTTTTTCTATCAAAAAAAAGTGTTTTTCCATCAGGTGAAATAACAGGCAAAATTTCACTGTATGGAGAGTTTACGGTTTGAGGAAGGCGTTCGACACGGTTGAAAGGAATATCTGCCGTGATATTTATTTCTGCTTTTATAGGAATTTCACTCTCAGAAATTCCAATGGCATCAATATTATTCCAACCACCGACATCAATCGTATTGAGTTTTATTTTTACAGATTTTACTTGGTAGGTTGTTTTTTTCTTTAGAAAAAGATTGAACATTTTGCCTTGTGTAGAAGCTGGTTCTGTTCGTTGATTTTTATAAATCAAATGTCCTTTATCTTCTGTGTCATAAAGGATAATTGCTGAAATTGCACCTGCACCAAAACTCTCAGCGATAGCAATCTGTTTTACAAAAATCGCCTTTTCAAAACCCACATGTATCCATTCATCTTGACGAGCTTCTGGACGAGCTGGCGACCAAGCACACGGACTTTGCCAAATAGCAGGAAGAACATTTGGCTTGCCTAAAACCTGTTTGGCTGTGTGTTGAGTAGGATTATTTTCATCAAAATATTCAGAAGAAAAATCAATTACTTCACTTGCCCAAAGAACATTTGTGTTGGTTTGAGCCTGTGAAGGAGCAGGCGAAAAATATAAAATACCCACTCCAAAGATTCCAATAATTTTGAAAACTTTAAAAAATAAACAAAAGCTGACTTTCTTTGAGCAAGAAAAAAAATCAGCTAAAAAAATATCTAAAAAGTAAAATGTTGATTGCATAGCACAAAGATAGATAGAGAATTTAATATCAACCTATACGGTTTTCAAAATCGTATAGGTTTAAATAGATTTAATCCCAATCTTGAGCCACAAATTTCATTCTTTTTCCATCTACTGAGGAAAGTGTTAGAAAATGTCCGTCTAATTGGTATTCTATCATATCAGAAAGATTTTTACTAAAACGGGTTTCTAATTCCATATTTTCTTGACAGGCTTTTCTTGTCATTCCTACTTGTGAGAAATTTATAGTATTGCCCGAATTTGCTTTATCGTTGGTAGAAATTGTAAAAAAGATAGTATTACAACCCATAAATGCGCTGCCTTGTGCAATTCGTTTGCCTTCTAAGTCGGTTGTAATTTCTTTTAGTTTTGTGAGGTCTAGTTTAGCTCCTGCTTTTACGAAGTCTTCTTTTGAAAAGTTATTTCCGTCGTTTAGGTTCAAGTCTGTTAGCATCCAAACTCTAGCGAGTTTTTCATTTTCGGTAAGATTAGCCATTTTATTGCTCTTGCAGCTTGAAAATAAAATGGTAGTTGAAAAAATTAAGAGAACAGATAAAAAAATGGATTTGGTAGTCATTTCCTGTTTGAGTTTAGATAAAAAATAATAATCTACTTTATCAACCAACTCATTCTGTATAATGTTTTTTATAAAAAAATTAATCCTTACTATTTCAAGAATAATAAGGATTAATTGTTATAAGATGATTTCATAACGAATGAACAAATTTTAAATAATACAATTAATAAAACTGATTTTGTTCGCTGTTTTTTGTCCTAAATTTGTTCTAACTCAAACTATCAATAAATACACGTAAAATATTAAATATCACAAGTGAATATTAAAAATACGCAACTACTAAGTTTTGAATAAAATTGACTTTTAGGTTAGACAGGATAAAATACAACCAAGTAAAATAGAATAAATAAATTTCACTTTATCTGACAAGTAAGCGAAAATGACGATTTATCGTGAAATAGATTTTGTAAAGACTCTGAAAATAGATTTTACTTATTCTCTGAATTAGTCTAAAACTAATTATACATTATCTGATTTCCTATTGGCTTACTGACTTATTAGTTGAGTCCTGCATTTAGAACAAAAGAAATACATCTTGAATTAAGATTAACAAATATGTTGAGCAAATCGGTTTTTTTTAGGTAGCTCTAAGGTGAAACATAAATAAAGATACAAAAGATGTTATTACTCCAAAAACAGAAGATAATAACAGGTTGAAATGTTTTTTGAAAATAAATAGCTTATCCTTTAATACAATATTTTAATAATACAATAGTATAAAATAAGAATTACAAATTACGTAGCTTCAAAATTAAAATTAATGTGGTCGCTTTGCTATGAAAGGTTAAAAGCAAAATAGTTAGCTTTCATTACTCTCCAAAGGGAAAATTGTATTAATAGAATACATATATACACTAACATTTTGAGATACAATAAGAGTTTTGTTATCAGTTTTATAAGTTTTATAAGTTTTCTTATGCTTATAAAATTTGAAATAGAAAATTATCTAAAAAGATTCCCAAAAAAATCTGAGAAAGAAACTATAAGTAGTTGGTTAAGCTATCTTACAACTATAACGCACTTAGATTTTACCTAAGCCTTTTGAGTACTAATTTCCAAACAAAACATCAAGTGATTCGATATTTTTGTAGGGTAAACGCACGAAAAAAAAATGTACTCGTTTAAAGCAAATCAAGCTAGTTTTTAACTTTGCAAATTGAATTTACTCTGATAGTTAAAGTGTGTTTAAACACACTGAAAGCAGTATAA
>Ga0100378_1004036_pt1 | contig 13841 bp, 18 predicted proteins | sample CryGeymeta201502_FD_81535 | JGI IMG/M metagenome (GOLD analysis project Ga0100378, IMG submission 81535) | Groundwater microbial communities from Crystal Geyser aquifers in Utah, USA - Crystal Geyser metaG 2015-02 | ecosystem: Environmental > Aquatic > Deep subsurface > Groundwater | place: USA...
ACTGCATGCTTTTCAAAAGAGGTTTGTAGAGACTGCTGTTGATTTCAAAGTTGATCGAGAAAACGTTTTCAAAATAGTCGATGCTAGGCTAAGTGAGCTTCAAATATTGGTCAATTTGTGGTCATCTCGACAGATCAAAACTGACAGGTACATATTGACACTAGAACTTGAATAGTGCAAACTGGACAAAGAGAAGATTAAAAATTTTTTTAAGCCACTTCCAAGTATTCAGGTAGTTTTCAATGGGGAGAAACTTGCAAGAGAAGGAATTCTCAAAATGAAAGGAGATGCATTCTATGAAGGTAAATAAGTTAAAATTTAGGAACTGAGGATTATATGGTTATTTTATCAAACAAATAGATCTATCTCGGGCAGGTACAAAATGACTTGTTCCATGGAAAGGGCAGACTTCAAGATCTAGACAAAAAAAATGGATTCGTTTATGAAGGCTAATTTCAAAATGGAAAAAGGCATGGGAAAGGAGAAATGCATCAAAAAGGAGTTTAATATATTGGGGAGTTTGAAAATAACTTCAAGCATGGAGAAGGTCAATAAGTTACCTATAAATTGTCAAAAAAGACTGTCCCTGGTCAAGGACCGAAAGCGAAAATCAAGGCAAGTTTTAAGGGAGAGTTCAAAGAAGGATACAGAAACGGTTACGGTGTTGAATAGACAAGTCATGGTGTTTATGAAGGTGAATGGATGGATGATCTAAAACACGGCTAGGGATAAATGAAGTACAAGAACGGAGACCACTACAAAGGAAGCTGGGAAAAAGGATAGTTCAGTGGTCAAGGATAGTATTGTGAGTTAGATAATTGTACCTACACGGGAGATTTCAAGAACGGCTTCTACCACGGCAATGGAAAAATGTAATACGATAATGGAGATGTCTACGAAGGACAATTCTAGTTCAATAAGAAGCATGGACAAGGAAAATACGACTATGTGGATGGAGACTATTACGATGGCTAGTGGAAGAATGATAGTGCCGAAGGACAGGGAACCAGCATGATGGGCTAGGACTTCTTCGTGGGAGAGTTTAAAAATGGGAAGAAGCATGGATAGGGAGAGCTGACTAACGGTGAAGGAGATGTGACTCATGGCATTTGGTAAAATAACGAATTAGTGAAGACTCTTGAATTCAATGGATAGCCTGTATAGGAAGACTGATCATTTATAGTGTAACAATTCAACTATTTCAGGTATATATCATGACTTGGAAAATGATGAGCGTTTAGATATCTTCGATCCTTTGCTGAAGTTACTCCTCTTGCTATTGTTGAATTTGCTGTTTTTGCTATTAGAAATTGTTCTTTTCCCGTCTTCATCGTACTCATCAACTAAGTTGTTATTCTCTCCTTCACTGTCAGTCTCAGCTTCGATCAGCTCCGATTTGTGGATCCTTCTATCCACAAACTACTCTTCAGGCAGATGCTTCTTGAAGATATTGTATTTTTCTTCAACGTCAAGTCCATACAAGCTTTATGCAAAGACCATCTCTTCACTTGAAAGGCTGGATCCGTCCAGGAGTTGCAGCATGGGAAGCTTGTATACGATTTGAAGTCGATAGTACTTACGTTCCTGAAGAGGATTGTAACAAAGGTCTAGGTTGTTGAGGTACATCAAATTTTAGAGGTAGTTTATTTGTCTCACGTGACGAATGTTGTTCTTTGAAAGATTAAGTTCTCTGAGAGAAACAAGATTCATCAACCCTCCTAACTTCCGTATTTTGTTCAGAGACAAATTCAAAATTCTTAAATGTTCAAGCTTGGAGAGACCCTTCCCAGACTCAATTTGATTGCTAGAGAGATAGAGCTATCTGAGCCCCAAGTTATCCAGTCCTGTGATCTACTCAATAACATTTTCTGAAAGATCTAGTACTCGAAGAGCTTTGTTCTTTGATAGTCCTTTTATTGATGTTATTTTATTGGAATTTAACTTGAGGACCCTCAGAAATTTATGTCGCCCCAGCTCAGAAATGTTGGAGATCCGATTGCTACTAAGGTCGAGGTAGTCGAGACTTAGAGGTGCTTCTTTGATATCGAGAACATTTGTCAGTTGATTATTGGCTGCCTTGATGCTTGTGAGAAATTTCAGACCATTCAAGTGTTTGAGAGTATTGAGGCAGTTGTAGGAAAGATCTACCCTTTCTAAAAACTTGAATTCCGCAATTTTCTGAGTGACCAAAGATATACATGCAAAGCTGGCAATCTTTTGTGAGTACAGATGAAATCTCGGAAGGCAAAAGTGGTCCCACAACTGCTTTTTCCCAAGTTTGATAGATGTTCTCTCAGGTTAAGCTGTTATTATCTGAGTGGAATGTTGATTACTCAGGAGTGATGACAGGCTCGTCCGTGTCTGATTCGATGGCGTCTGCTTGGCTGGGATACAGGGTAGTGGTGCCCTTGATGATATGATTAGAGGTGCGGCTGAGTCTTTATTTATAGTAACTATCTTTCAGAATGTTTCCCTTGACTTTCGACTACATATGTAACTTCTAATAAGCAACAAAAAATCAGCATATACTATATACTTGCTCCTCCTCCATGCTCAGAATATCAGTTGGCCTGTACAATCTCAGCTTGATGTTCTTTCTATTTTTCTGTCTTTTGACCCATCCAACAGCCATGCTATAAAGCACAGAACCTCGATCTTCTTCATGACTTTCTGATATTTACAGAAGTTCTTTATCTCCCTTAAAGGCTCGATAAAATTGCTCCACTTCTTCTTTGGGTACGATTGTATCATTCTCACTGCATATGAACATCACAGAAAGAGATGAGCATATTCTTTTGAAGAGTAGGAGATAGTCCTCATCGAAGAGAGGAAATTTTAGCTTTTACTCTATCTACTTGGACATGAAATAGGTCAGCATATTTACCAAGACTCTAGGCATTCCAGTTTATTGGACAATAACCCTCTTCACAACCGATTATAAATATCTGAAGGGACTGTCAAGAATGAGCTTATCGACAACTTTCGGGTTTTTTACTGCGAAATTGATAGCTGTGACTGCTCCCATGCTCCTTCCCCACACTGTTAGTCTATCAACGTTTATGTGCTTATAAGCCTACCTTAGCACTATCTCGGCATCTGCTGCCTCGTTGACTCCATAGGTCAAATAACCCTTATCGCTATTACCACAGCCTACAAAATCAAAAGCTATCAGGGCAATACCTTGGTTAATGAGATGAGGGACAACTCCTAAAATCTATATTTTGGTGCCTCCGTTCCCGTGAAAGTACAAGATGGCATCCGAAATGTGTTGTTATTTGGGTTTAAGGAGAAGAGCACTGATATGTTTGCCCTCATCATTGAGGACTACCAGATCTATTCGTTGGAGTGAGTAGAGCTGCGGGTGTTACTCTGGGCTAAGGAGAGAACTGAGATGGTACCTGTACTGATTGGGACTGATGACACCCCTCCAAGCTCGCTCAAAGTGCTGCCTGATGACTTCCATAATAAGAAATAATGATAAAATTATGATTGCTTCAATAAAACTATCTAATTTGCGATCATTGGAGTTCTGTACTCGAATTATTATCTGAGACAGATTTGATGATTCATGGTAAGTCTCATTGCAATAATAGAAGAATAAGTCATAGAATATAATTCGATAATGACAGAAGTACTCGTGGAGGAGGAACTCGAGCTGACCAACGTTGTGGAGATTGTCCAAACAAAGTTGACGAACAACTTTACCATTGTCCTCAAAAAAATCAGCAGAAATTAACAAAAACTCTAACAATATGCTCAGCAGTCAGCATTGTCTTATGCATAAACCAACAAAACTCTTGAACAGTTGCAGGCACAGCTCACCAAACAGGCAGAATAACACAAAAATGCGATTGCGGAGCTGACCTAGAAGATCGCTGGACTTGAGGCTGCCCAAAAAAAAACCGATGAAGAAGTAAAGCAACTTCCCCTCAGCATCAAAAGATTGAATGATGAGCTATTCAACACCCAACTTCAGTTTGAGGAGAAGAGCAAAACCAAAGACAACTAGTTTTAATAAATACTCAACCATATCAATACTCTTGCTCTTGAGCAAAATCGGCTAAACGAATAAATCAGCAAAAAAGAGAGTAAAGTTTAGGCCGAAAAGATCTTCAAGGAAACCGAAACCCTCAAGGACAAAAATACTCATTTTGAGAATGAGCTCAAACTAGCCACACACAAGATTGAAAAAATAGAGATTCTCAACGAAAAAGCAGAAAGGCTTCAAGCTAAAAAGGATTTGGATTTCATAAAGGAAATTGAAGAAAAAGTCAAAAAGGAACTCAAGTTTAGTATCAGTGGAACAGGAGGTCGGCAATCAATCAATCAAACTCGTGGCTTTGCACAGGGACTTGGTAGTCCTTCCAGCAACTCATCAACCCACACTCCGACTCAATTTCCTCAACTTAATAAGACATAATCCATATAAGTTGGTTCTCTGGCATTGAAAAATATTCACAGCATTGGGAGTGAATAACAGCTTCTCAACACCACCAATTTGTGCAATGAAACATTAGTTAGATCAGAGGTCGAGCATGTTGTCGGCAGATGGGGAGACAAGATAAAAAACTTTGAAGTTCAACTCAGAGAAATCAATGAGAATTTGAAGGTTTTGAACAGAGGCACAACTCACAAGAAGACAGAATTTCAAAACAAAGAGAACAATGAAGTGATAAAGGATAAGGTAAATGAAATAAAGCCCGAGCTGGTGAAGTTATGGGCAAAAATAGATACTATTGAGGATCGTTTGAGCTTCAGTGAGAGAAAGACTGAGGAAAAGTTGAAAGGAGTCAACTAACTGGCATCTCTTGTCAAGGAAAACAGCCTATCCAGGCTTGATGACAAGATGAAGGGTCTTCAAACCGAAATATTCACTAGTCTGAAGGAGATCAAGACCAAACTGGAGGGAAAGGTCAGCCAAAACGACTACGATAAGTACAGGCAACATATGGAGGACAAGATCAGCCAGATCAATGACCTGATTTACCTCAAGAGTGACAAGCTGGAGGTCAAGAAGGCCCTTCTTTTCTTAGAGTCAAAAATCAAGGAAATTATATTGGTTATTTCATAGGATGAAGAAAACGAGAAGGATGCTCTATTGACCAAGAAGCAGCTGAAGTGCATTTCGTGTGATAAGGAGCTCGATAAATTCTCAGGAGTGGTTTCAAGTCCGAAAGGCAACTGGGATTCACTTCCATACAAGGACCATCCACCTGAAATTCTGGGCAGGTTCGGAATGACAAGTTTCGGCTCACTGGCCAAAAAAATTAAAAAACTAGAGAGTAAGGACTTACCATTGTTGAACAAGAGAGGTGCCAATCAAAGTTTCCAGAATAGCTGATGATAAATGATAAGACTACTTCTTTATTACTGCTTTATCTCAATTGTTATAGCCCTGACAACAGTAAGTCGATAATACCTGAGTGTCTGAGCAATTAGCGAGCCGGAATAGGAGAGGTGAGTCATGAAGGATGGATGTGAATTTGTATTAGATATTTTTGTGGGAATCGGGAGGGTTAGTTAGACAGTCCGAGTGGCTCAATGGTAGAGCATTAGACTTCTAATCTAAGGGTTGTGGGTTCGAGTCCCATCTCGGATGCTTTTTTATTTTTACCTCTTATTATAACATCTATATAAAGACCTAAGCTTTACACACCACCAGAACGCACAAAGATAGTTTAATTACTCCATTTTTTATTAATCATACTTATAAATTGAAAAGATTTTGAATGGAGGGTGATAAGACTTAAAAGACTGAATACTAAAAGCAATTGGAGCTGCACATGCAACAGCAGGAAGGTATCAGACAATAGATCGAGGCATAATCTGCTCTCATCAGCGAGTTGAGGCCCATTTCTCTCATGTTGGATGAGTTCGAAAACAATGAGGGATTCTACATCAAAGTGCAGAAGCTTTGCCAAACATACGCCAGCTATCGCAAGACCAGAAGGGATGGAAGTTGCTTCTATAGAGCCCTGACATTTTCTATCTTTGAAAATATTTACGTCAAAAAGAACAAGGAACTTAAGGAAAAGGTCCTCAAAAAATTGAAGGAGGCAAAACCTTTCCTGATCAAGGCTGGTTTCGAAGGTATGGTGTTCGAAGATATGCTCGAGATGCTGCTTCAGAAAATAGACGATCCAAAGATAACAACCATTGATGAAGTCGTTAGTATTTTCTGTGATGCTGAGACCTCTAACTACATCATTCTATTGATGAGGTTCCTTACATCTGGCGAACTCAAGAACAATTCGATCCTCTACGAAACATTCATTGATAATGGACTTCCCATCGAGTATTTCTGCCAAACTGAAGTGGAGCCTCTTGACAAGGAGGCTGATCAGATTCAAATAATGGCCCTATTGAACTATCTAGAAGTTGCGATCAAGATTTTGTATCTAGATTCCAACGTTAATAGCAAAGAAGCGACTACCATGCTTTTACCTGAGAGCGCCAAACCTGAATAGGTGACAGGGACTCTGTTGTACAGGCCAGGGCACTACGACATTCTTTACCAGTGATTGAGCTAATTGTATATAGGAATCAATATCAATCTTACAAATATGCATAGAATGATGAGAGGTCATTTTTTGTCTTTGATGGGGGGTGGAGTCACTCCTTTCCTGAAGTTTTGGTAGAAAAGGTCACGAGGGACATAATAGAGGCAGACCTATCTTTCGTCGTACATTCTTCCTTGCATTTCGCTCATGGCCTTTTCTGCCTCTTCTTTGCTTTCGTACTAAATAAACAGGTTTCCTGGGTCAGCACAGATATCCTTCTCTTTGACAGTCACAAACCAATGGTGAACAATTGTGCCAAACTGCGAAAATCCTTCAAGTAAATCTTCTTCGTACTCATTCCATTGTTCTTTTGTCAGTTGTGCAGCCATATAAGCTGTGACTCCATTCTCAACTCGAATAACTGTCGAAGTTAGACTATTGCTGTTGCGAATGTTGTCAACTGAAAAGTTGGTCCTTTTGTTTTCCAAAACATTGATAGCTGCGAATGCTGCTGCTTGAGCCTGGGCTGCAGTTTGAGCTTGAGTAACGATATTGTTGCCATAACAGCTATCACCAAGTCTGATGATCCCGTTGATGACACCCTTGAAAAGCTATATTTTTTATAGTTTGCACACTCTGCAGGTTTATTCAACTGAGGAAAGTTCAACAGCTACATTGTGGTCTTCTTCGTTCATTTCGAGATTCAGGACTGGACAATTGTTCATTTCATCCTTGAGGTAATTCTGTGCCATGAAACGAGTTATCAGATTTCTCAGATCCTCTTCCTTGATGCCGATTTCGTAGGGAATGTTCGTGATCATGAGTCTTCTCATCTTTTTTGTGTTTGCGAGGGCACTGCTCGAAACGTTGGGAAGGAAGTTCATGCGAGGAACCCACGAAAAAGAGTCCCAGAATTAACCATCGTTATTATTCTGATTACGTCGGTAGTAGCCCAAAGGGGAACGCGATCGTTTCCGCTCCCTTCTTTCTCCAGGGAGAGGAGGCATTTCAACTTCATTCGGTAAAGGCATTGGAACTTCGTTTGGTCCAAGTTTTTGCTATGGCTGTGGTTTGTACCTTTATCGGTTGTCTCTTCGATCCCTTCTGTCTCTGCCTCTATCTCTGTCTCTGTCCCTGTATTCTCGGTCTCTATCGTGATTCTTCTTTTTATGTGATCGATCCCTAGATCTGTGTGTATTTTTAGTTTACGTGCTTTTGCTCCTGCTCCTTTTATTTTTGTGCTTGTGTTTGTGCTTACTCTTATGTTTTTTACCTGCTCTTGCTTCAGACGATCTAGATCGAGAACTGCCAGAGCGCTATATTCGATCACTTCGTACTTTCTCTTTCTATTTCTCGCGATCAATATCTTCCTTTGTCATTTCGAGGACTGATTTATTTTCGTTGACTGTTTATGTTTGCATTTAAAAGAGAATATGATTATAATGAAGTTTTGATCAGTTTTTATCACTATCACTATGGCAGATACTTATATGGGTTCATAATACTATTTGGATCCAGCAGCTGTTTGATCTTGCGGTAGTAGTCAATTATCAAAGAGGATTTTTGAAGAGGCAAGAAAGGAGCTTTGTGCAGACCGAGTCCATGCTCAGCACTGATGCTACCTTTTCTCTTGACTACTTCTTCGAATACCTTGCGATCGGGTGCTTCCTATCCATCTTTCATTATCATGTTTACATGGATGTTACTGTCTCCAATATGCCCATAGCCCATCACTTCTGCTTTGATACTTTTCCTCAATTCGCCAACGAGGTTGGCCCACTCTTTGACATCATAAGAAAGGTCATATGCGACAACCTTTCCCTTTTGCTTAGCAGCAATTGAGACATCTTCTCTGATTTGCCAGATTTTATTGAACTCTTTTTCATTGTTGGACATGATTCCATCATTGAAATATTCACCCAAAAGACCAAAAATTTATTATAAATTTTAAGTTGATACTTCAACAAAGAGAAGGTATTCATGAGGCCTGACTCTATCAAAGATAGGAGGGTGGATGCTGGTGACAGTTCGATAAGCAACTTCATCAAGGCACTCCATTGCATTTAGATGTTTGCCCAAAATGGATTTGATCTTTGGTACACTCTTCACAATATCTTCATAGCTTTCAGCTTTAAAGACCATAAGTTTTTTTACCAGATCTGCTTTTGGGCAATGAATGTTGAGCTTTGTTATGATTCCCAAAGTCCCCTCTCCACCGATAAATAGCTGTTTCAAATCGAAGCCTGTGTTATCTTTTAGTATCTAGGATCTCATGTCTAAGATTTATCCACTTGGAAGAACAGCCTCTAAGCCCAAAATGTGAGAGCGAAAAGATCCATACTTGAGAACATACTTCCCGCCTGCGTTTGTTGAAGCATTTCCCCCAATTTGGCATGAACCTTTGGCTCCCAAATCAAGGGGGGTTTCATAGCCTTACTGCTATAAAAAATGAGTCAACTTTTCAAGAATAACTCCTGCCTAAACTGAAACGACTGAACTTACAGGATCAAACTTTTCAATTTTATCCATGTACTGCATGTTGATGATGATTTCGTCAAAAACCGGAACACTTCCTCCTACTAATCCAGTGTTTCCACCTTGAGGCACAACTGCAAGTTTTTTGTGGTTACAATACCTGAGTATTCTTGATACTTATTATGTATTATGAGGGCAGAGAAGCAATTTTGATAATCCTTTGGTGCTTCCTCTGAACATGATATTATGGGGCTCGATCTGATCTGAATCAGTGACGACACTTCTTTACGACATTATCGATTTGAAGTACTGAATGTCGTTATTGTCAAGAGAAGCAAATGCTTTTCTTTGCTTTTTATGCTGTTGAGAAAACCTCTGAGCTAGCTTAATAATGCTTTGCATAATAATGATAATGGAATCACTATGGAACGTATTTGTAAGGATTCATGATGCCATTCGGGTCAAATATTTGCTTCAGCTGCTTGTAAATCTGGAGGATTTGAGGGGATTTCTGAAGATGAAGATATTTTGGTTTGTGAAGACCGACTCCATGCTCAGCGCTGATGCTACCCTTCTTCTTTGCTATTTTCTCAAATATATAAGAATCCTTGAATTCTTGACCTTCCTTGAGAATAATATTGACATGAAGGTTTCCATCTCCAATATGCCCATATCCAAATATCTCTGTCTTTGTCTCCTCTTTGAGCTCTTCAAGCATTGAGTTCCATTCTTTGACATCAAAAGAAATATCATAGGAGAGAATTTTACCATACTTTGCTGCTGCCACAATGACGTCTTCTCGAATTTTCCATATCTTGGCAAACTCCTTGTCGTTGTTAGACATCACAGCATCTTAAAAATCTCCAAGCTACTATAATAAGGCATCTAGATCCTCAGTGGAACTTTCGACAAAGAGAAGATGGTCACTACTGGCGACCTATGATTCAAAAATTGGATCGTGCAATTTTTGGGTCACAGCCTGATATGATACTCCGTTCATGTATTAAACAGCATTTAGGTGTTTTCCAAGCATTGCTTTGATCTTGGGAAGGTTGTTGATGATATTCTCATATCTGCTTGTCTTGAAAGCCATTATTTTCCTTACTTTGTCTATCTTTGGACAGTGAATGTTCAACTTAGTTATCACTCCCATCGAGCCTTCTCCCCCAATGAAAAGCTGCTTCAAGTCATAGCCTGTATTGTCTTTGAATATTTCTGAACGCATGTCCAGAATTTATCCACTTGGAAGGACAGCCTCCAGGCCGAGAATGTGAGATCGGAAAGATCCATATTTGATGACATACTTCCCACCTGCATTTGTCGAAGCATTTCCTCCAATTTGACACGAACCTTTGGCTCCTAGATCAAGAGGAGTTTCAAATCCCTCCTTCTCGAGAAACTGGTTTAACTTTTCCAGGATAACTCCTGCTTCAACAGTCACTATCGAGCTGACCGGGTCAAACTTTTCAATTTTATTCATATTTTTAAGATTAAGGATAATTTCATCGAAAATTGGCACGCTTCCTCCCACAAGTCCAGTATTTCCTCCCTGAGGAACGACAGCCAATTTTTGCTGATTACAATACTTTAAGATATCCGACACCTGCTGAGTGGTGCTGGGACATAGGAGTAGTTTTGAGTTTCCTTGGACCATTTTAATGAAACATTAGTTATGTATTTCCAGATCACTGCTGTCAGTGATAACTTGGTGCTGTTTCAGTATGCTTCTGAAGTGTTCAATGTCTTTCTGCTCGAGCTCCTTGAAGTGTTTTCTTTGGAATCCGTGCTGCCAGCTGCAGAGATAGCGAGAGGTGCGAGTTAGATATTTATGCATGGTGATTAATAATAGACTGAGGTTTCTGTTTGGGATAGATTCAAATGAAAATAATAGTTAATGCAGCAGATGAGTTACGAAGTGGGAGAGGAAGTCGGTCTGAACGAAAGCAAGTTCCTATCGGAGCAAGTCAACTACGATGAAGATCCCACATAAGAGTAAATCATAGAAAAGGCTGAATAATTGGGAATTGATGATTTCGGAATGGCTCGAGATGCTCTTCTCAAATAGTTGGATCCAGAATGGCGACCCTACATCAATCGCCACGGCAAGGTTTTCTACATCAACTTGGAGGAAAAGAAAGGATATGTTGATCACCCAGTTGACATGTATTTCAGAATTCACTATGCCCTCAGGAACAAGAAAAAAATACCAACTTTTCAATAATTCAACATTGAGCAAATCTCAGAAGATCCACGAATCATTATGAAGGAAATAAATAACTTCAAAGTCAACCAGAGCTTGAATATCGTCTATGAATAAAGCTAGGAAGAGTCGGTCAAAAAGAACACCAAGAGGAGTGAGGAAGATTAATAGTTAGAAGTGCCTGAAGTTGATGTAAAGCTGAGTTTATCAAATGAAAACTAGCTACATGCCTTTAGAGATTAAATGGAGGAGTTTATGAACAATGAGTTGAAAAGATACAAGCTTGAACAAGAAAAGTAGTTTCAGGTCAGTCAAAGAAGGTACTAAGCTAAGCTCAACAGACTCAAGGCAGAAAGACTGAGCTAGCTAGCATAATAGTTCTAGAAGTAACTCACTACCAAAAATCAGCATAGCTTTGAAAAGTCAGTTGAACAAAGCCAGTCTTAGTTCGACTATAAGCTCACCAGATACGAAGAAGCTCTCCAAAGATAACAGTCAATGATGGAAGAGCTTCAAAATATCAAAAATGTTAAACTTGACTACAAAACACTCTATAGAGAAAAGGTGATCAATCATAAACTCAAATTAAAAGATCAAATGCTGACAAACGTTCATTTCTGTTATAATAACAAAATAGAAGGTGTTTTATCAGCTGCTGCTCAAAACTTTGAGAAGTAAGCCAGGGTCAGAACGTAAGGGAAAATGAATTTGGAATAAATGTTAACTCGCAATTTAAGATAGCTTAATCGGTCTGAGGGCATGCCAAAAAGGAAAAGATTATCTATCTTTCATTCATAAATCATCAGCAACCAAGGTAAAATCGAGAAAATGAATGAGGAGCTCAACTGCTCTTAAAAGGTCTGGACTCATGAAAATACTAATGCCTTTTAGTCCTTTGATTTTAAGGCCAAACCAAGTTTGAGTTTGAGACTGTTTAGACGTATTTTATGACTTGATAGTTTTTGACTTTAAATTAATTTCTAAAACAAATGAAGCCAATCGAAGTTAGGCTGGCTCTTCGGTTTAAGATATAGAGTAAAATTGAAGGAGGACATTAATCTCTTCTTTACAAGGCGACCCATATGCAAACAAACTAAAAAATTGTGCTCAAGGGATAGTAAGTCAAAACATCAAAGAACAAAAAGTCTGGGTTTGGCGTTCTTCAGTAAGGAAAAATATACCAGACGATGCAAGGAGGTATAGGCATTCCTTATATGCACTGGTGCGGACAGGAGTAAGATTACAACTTTTTGGTCTTAGAAGAAATGGATACGACTTTATCTAAATTGTTGACCCGTTGTGGTGGAGCTTTCAGCCTGAAGACTGCCTTGATGCTCGGTATGGAGTTGACGTAGATCCTGCAGTACTTTCACTTCAAATCATATGTCTACAACAACATCAATACGAAGCATGTCATGCTCGGAAGCGGGTAAAACTACGGGAAAATATACATTATCGACATGAATAAAGCTTCAAAGTTTAAAGATTCAGTAATGCACGAACATATTCCAGAGCCATCAGAAAAAGGCTGGGAAATGAGATTCGCTACCATGGAATTTTCCAGCTTGAGCTATCAGAGAGGACTTCCAACTACCAGAAAAGACGATATGTAGTCACTTATGTATCTCTTATCATATGTGCTCAATGGCTCTCTCCCTTGGAGTCATTAAATCTGGAATATGAAGAAGAATTAGTTCTAAAAATGTCGATATGTTGCAGAAACTAAGTCAGCTTCAGGGGATAAACTATTCAAAGGATATCCTGAACTATAAAACTTGTACAACTATACTGTGGGGCTCAAATTTGATGAAAAACCTCAGTATGCCTTCTATGTCAGTACTTTTACTCGTCTTTTGGAGAAAAATGGAGAAATAGATGATAAGATGTACGATTGGTTTTTCCTTTAAGATGAAGGGCCTCTCGATCTTAACCATAGATTTGACCTATTTGAAGGAGAAGAATAATTAATCGAAAGGATCAGTCATTAGTTGTCCGAGAAAAAAGACTAAAACACAAATGTCAGTGTCAGGACGAACGCTAAAATTCCAAGCGGTAAATATACGTTAAAAGGGAAGGGATAAAAATAATGTTAGATCTATTGATGACAGTTTATAAATTATTGACAAATTTATCTGATCATAAATTGCTGAGAGTAAGGGGCTAGCAGTCTTGGAGAATCTCAAGACAAACGATATAGATAGATAAAATTTGGTCTATCTACTTTGGTCTACGCCTGTGTGCATTGTGGCCTGTGTCTTCGAAATGATAACAAAAATAATCCTGAAGCCTGCTTGCATCAATGTCAATATCGAACTGTATCTTCAGTCGTTTTTCAATCTTTTATTGAGCCATCGCAAAGAGCTTCTTGAAGCGAGGCTTGTTGATGTAGGAAGAAGGCTTTCGGCATAGATTGTATATTGACTTCTCAACAACAGGCCAAGTATAAAGGGGATCGATCTTTCCAAAAATCAAGACTCTGAGCAGTGGAAGTCGCTTGTTGAGGTAGTAAAATTCACTCAGTCCGTTGGGAGCACTATTGAGCAGTTTCAGATAGGCAAAGTATTAGCTTGGAGTCAACTTAGGAAATTTTACTGGTCCGAATGATCTGCTCTCAGCTGTCTTCAGGAAAAGATTGTACATGATGGCTCTGTGATTATCATTATCGA
>Ga0100378_1004047_pt1 | contig 13819 bp, 18 predicted proteins | sample CryGeymeta201502_FD_81535 | JGI IMG/M metagenome (GOLD analysis project Ga0100378, IMG submission 81535) | Groundwater microbial communities from Crystal Geyser aquifers in Utah, USA - Crystal Geyser metaG 2015-02 | ecosystem: Environmental > Aquatic > Deep subsurface > Groundwater | place: USA...
CCACGTTAACGAGTTACGTTCAGTTTACATGAACGTAACGAGCTGAACGTGGCAGGAGCGGAGAGAATCGAACTCTCATATTCAGTTTTGGAGACTGAAGACCTACCGTTGATCGACGCTCCTATATAGTACAAAGGATATTATATCAGGAAAGCGGTTGGTGGTTAGATTGTTTAGAACTGTGGATTTGGAATGACTGGGGCACCTGGCGGAGGAGCAACTGGAGGAGCTGGAACAACCGAAACTTGTTCAACAGGCGCAGCTGGAGCCGGAGGAGTTGCTACTTGAACTTGCTGCTCAAGGTTATTTAATATAGATGCCATTGCAGGGTCCGCAGCAGGTGCGGGAGTAACCTCAGGTTGAGGTGGCGTTGCCGGTATTGGTGGCTCTGGTTGCTCAGTGGCCTTTGGCTCAACTGGCGTAGTAGCAGGTGGAGCAACGGCAAGCACTTTATTAAATTCTGCTGCAGTAAATCCTTTAAGAACAACAATTTGTCCGTCATCTTTCTCAATCTTTGTTACTGGGGTTCCCGCAAAGTTGCCTCCGACCGCAAGCATTTCTGTAAGGAATTCACGATTGGTTTCAAGGTTTTTCTCTTCAAATTGCAGCCCATGAGATGATAAATATTCTTTTTCTTGTTTGGAAAACTGACATTCGGTTATGGTGTAGATGGTAATTTTCATGATATTTTCATTATTGATGAATTGTTGTTCAATGTCAAGTGATATACAATAAATAGATGAAAAAAATCGTGATCGGGGGACTCGGAATACTGCTGATTCTTGGTGTAGTGAGATTTCTGGCGAGCAAATCACAAATCTCAAAACCTGCTCCAGCTACAAACTATTCCATACGAACTACACCCTTGAAAAGTGTTTTCGTTCCTTATTGGTCAGGAGAAATAAACGAAAAAGACACAAGGTATACTACCTATTATTATTTTGGTATCCGTCCTACACGTGAAGGGAAAATATATGAAGATGAGGGATTGAAACAAATTACGCTTGTAGAAAACATTCCGAATAAAAATAAGGAGTTGGTTCTCAGAATGCTAGATGCTTCGGTTACCGAAATAATTCTCAAAAATAAAGACATCCAAAAAACTCTCATTTCAGAAGTACAAAATATTCTCGTAAAGAAGTCATTTTCTGGACTCATTCTCGATATCGAAATACCCTTTACTCTCCAAGCCAATAAGCAAAATCAGATAACACAATTTGTTCAACAAATGTGTACAGTTATAAAAGCCAACTATAAGTCATGTGACATGCTTGTTTATGGAGATTTTTCCTATCGAAAACGTCCCTATGATTTAAAAAAACTGGGTCAATATGCGGACAAAATTCTTCTCATGGCATACGACTTTCATAAGTCGGGAGGGGAGCCTGGCCCGAACTTTCCCTTCGACTCTGGTTCGGCAAGCTCACCATCGCTCAGGGCAAGCCCTTTAACTATTAACTACGGTTACGATTTCAAACAAATGATCTCAGATGCAATTTCTTTAGTTCCCAAAGAAAAAATAGAAGTGGTATTTGGCATGTATGGGTACGATTGGACGCTGAATGAACAGGGAACGCCTTTAAAGTCAGCAAAAGCGCTGACTTTAAAAGAAATTCAAGCTCTAAATTCAAATTCAAAAATGTTATATGTTACAAGTTACGTGTTACATGGTAACGATGCACGGGAAAAAAACATCCAATATGTTGATGCGGAGGGTCAAAAACACATTATCTGGTACGAAGATGAAGAATCTGCCCAGATTAAAACAAACTATCTGCAGGAACAAGGTATCTCGAAGGTTTCCTATTGGGCATACGGATATTATTAATGGTATAATCAAATCACATGAAGAAAATAAGAGTCGGTATCATCAACTCAAACTATGTCAAGATTGGTCCGTATACGAAAAAAGGAACAGAGATATTCAGCTATATTTTTACCAGTAACCTTGCAAAAAGATACGATAAAGAGATTGATATAACTTCATTCTGCTCAGGTAATTCCGTCTTACCGGTAAAAAAAGAGTCGGTTATGTATCATTCAGCTTCTGAAAATAAAAATATAGGTAAGATGCGTCATCACTTATTCGAAATGGCACTTTTTTCGAAGGTGGTTCAAATGCAAAAGAATTTTGACATCTTTCACTTAAATCTCGGAGTGGGAGAGAATTTTTTGCCTTTCGCACGATTTATAAAAAAACCTATCGTAGTAACCATGCATGGACCGGCAGAACCGGATTATATGGCCCGCTATTTTTCACTTTTTAATGATGTGAAGAATATTTACTATGTAGCGATAAGTGATTTGCAAAAAAAATTCACCGTATTTTCAAAGGCTCGCACCATCTACCATGGAATTAATATGAAAAAAACATTCCAGTTTGAAAAGCAGGGAGGTAAGGCCATTATTTGGACGGGAAGAGCTGTCCCCGAAAAAGGTCTCGACGAAGTTCTGTCCGTATCGAAGAAACTCAGGATTCCCACAAAAGTATTTCCTATCATCAAGAGTGAATACTTCGATTGGCTGTATAAGGAAGTTCTCCAGAGGAGAGATATCATAAATCAGATTACGCGAATCCATATTGATTTCAATATGGTGCGAAACAAATTAGTGAAAGAATACCAGAATAGTAAAGTGTTCTTGTTTCCCCTTTTATGGGAGGAGCCATTTGGATTTACAGTTGTTGAGTCTATGGCGTGTGGCACTCCGGTGATTGCGTATGCGAGAGGAGCAATGCCAGAACTCGTTAAAGACGGTGAAACGGGATATCTCGTGAATCCATCCGATGACGATATCCGCGGAAATTATATGACAAAGAAAACGGGCTTTGAAGGGCTGTGCGAAGCAGTGCAAAAGATATATTCCCTTCCTGAGGAAGAATATCGACTGATGCGAAGACAATCACGAGAGCATGTAGAGAAAAAATTCAATGTCGATGACATGGTGGATAACTACGTTGCCTATTACAAGGAAATATTAGGTACAAAATAGATTATTTAGTTGTTTTTTTCTTCCCGATAAGACCTAATTCTTTCAATTTCCACATGAAGAGGGCTCCTTTACTTCGTGCATTGGAATCCATCACAAAGCGCAGAGCTTCTTCCAACACAGGACGGGGAAGAGTTTTAGCGAGCTTAATATACAGGCTTTTTCGCCGTTCATCTTGGAGCTTTTCAGCTAAATGGCATCCAAACGCCTGAAATTCACGGGAAATATATTTATCCTCGGTCGGTTTAAAATTCTTCAGGATGTCCTTGATGGTTTGCATGGTTACTTTTTTGCAAGAATTTGGGTGTAGAGAGCTTCGTATTGATCAATCATGCGTTCAATGGTAAAGTTTTTTTCCGTATGTGCACGGCAGGCACGTCTCATTTTTCTATACATATCTTCAGGCATTGCATATATCCGTTCAACCGCTTCACGTAATCCTTCAATCCCCGTTTTTTTAATAATCCAATCGCCCCGAACATCCTCATCAGATGAATTGACTATAAATCCTGTTTCCCCATCTTTAATGAGTTCTGGGACAGATCCTCTTGCATATGCAATCACCGGAGTGCCACAGGCCATCGACTCAACCATTACGAGGCCAAACGGTTCTTCCCACTGAATGGGAAACAGGAAAAGTTTGGCGTTTGCATAATAATTATTTAATTCGTCTTTATTGACGAGACCTACCTGAGTTATCACATTATTATTTATATGGGGAAAAATATCTTTTTTCCAAAAATCACTATCCTCAACACCTGTTCCCAATAAATATAATCTTTTTTTAAGCTTGTTAGCCACATTAATTGCAACAGTAATGCCTTTCTCTGGCATAATCCTTCCTACATTAATCATGTATCCATTATTTTTCGATTCAGAATACACAAAGTTCTTTACATCTATTCCATGATAAATGGTAGCTGCATATTTTAAATGAGGGAGAGGCGCACGTTGGGCATTGCTAATTGACACATAAAACTGGGTATCGTTTAATTGAGACAAGATCTTTTGCACAGACCCACCTAAAGGACTATGAAGCGTAGAAATAGTAGGGATGGCAACTAATTGAGCATAGTAAGCTGATAGAATATCAAAAGTGGAATGGATGATATCAAATTGATTGTTTTGTGCCATTTTATAGCATTTTGATATGAGGAGGTGTTCGAATTTATTATGTAAATGTTGAGCAATAAGTGGATCCATTGAGATAGACTTGTCGGTAACAGAGATTAATTTTGCGGAAGTTTGAGAGTCCCCAGAAGCAAAGAGCGTTACGTCGTGACCCCTCTTGACAAGTCCTTCCGTTATTATCGACATTATTTTTTCTGGTGCACCAGAATATCCTTTTGGAATAAAGGGAAGTTCCGGCGGAATTCTTATAAAATTAGAAGCAAGAATGGCTATTCTCATTTTTTCTCTAACACTTTATAATATGCCTTTTCGTATTCATCCACCATTTTTTCGACGGTAAAATTATTTGTAACATGGATTCTGCATGCTTTCCTCATTACCCGATATTGATCTTCAGGCATTGCATATATCCGTTCAACCGCTTCACATAATCCTTCAATCCCCGTTTTTTTGATAATCCAGTTTCCCCGCTTCATATCATCGGAAGAATTAACCAAAAATCCCGTTTCACCGTCTTTGATAAGCTCTGGAGCTGATCCTCGGGCAAATGTAATGACAGGGGTTCCTGATGCCATCGCCTCGGTAAACATAAGACCAAATGGCTCTTCCCATTGAATGGGAACAAAAAGACAACGGGCGGATTGTAATAATTGGGAGCGTTCATCATGTCCAATTTCACCGCGGAATGTTACATATACATTATCGATGAATGGCTTACATTTTTCATAATAGGATTGATCAACAAGGTCGACTTTAGCTGCGATAAGAAGTTTCCTTTTTACCATATGTGCTACTTTTGCAGCTTCAATGGCTCCTTTTTCAGGACTTAATCGTGCCAAGAAAATCATCCCGGACCGTGCATCGGGAATTTTGTTTTCATCGAAAGGGAATAACGCTAAGTCAATCCCGTTATAAATCGTATTTACAAAATTCAGCTGTGGCAGGTCCTTTCTTTGATTATTGGAAATGGAGACATGATAATGGTCTTTGTTTCTCTTGAAAACAATGTTTTGATAGTCTGCGGATAGAGGACCATGATGTGTTGTAACCACTTTTTGATTCAGGAAAGATGAAAAAAGGAGAAATCTCCAGCTTGCATGATTATGAATCACATCGTATTGTTGTTTCTTGAGCATTTGAATTGTATCAACTAATGCAAGAAGCTTTGTTGTTTCTCGTATTTTTGTGTCAGATCCGATTTCTGGGAGCGTTCGAATACTTTTCGGAACAACGGGAATAAGATTATAGAGAGGCTCCTTGTCTGAATCTCCACTGGCATACAGATCGACTTGATGATCTTTTTTTCCCATTCCATTGGCAATATGATAGACAATCCATTCTGTTCCGCCATACTTTCGTGGCGGTACGGTTTCTTCAACTGGGGCGATGAGAGCGATCTTCATATGAGTTTTTTGTATAGTTTTATAAACTGGTCTACTAATTTATCCCACGTATAATGTTCTTTTACCGTAAAAGCCGCATTTTCGGACGTTTTTTCCACCAGTTTTTTATCTTTTAAGAGTCTGAGAATAAGTTCAGCAGTTTTTTTTCTATCATGGATATTGACGGTGAATCCATTTAGTCCATCGATAATAACTTCTTTGCTGCCTGCAATATTTGATACGATGGGAGCTGTGCCACAAGCCATCGCTTCAAGCGTTGTCAGGCCGAACGGTTCATAGCGGCTTGCAAGAACAAATAAATCCGTGTTTCGGTAGTAGGCAGGTACCATCTTTTTGTGGTCCACTTGTCCAATAAATGTAACCCTTTCCTGTAGATGATGATTCCTGATTTGGATATTCAATTCTTCTGCCGCTTTTTTTTCTTCTGGTGACATATGTTCGCCATCAAGACTTCCCCCGATGTACCAATGAAAATCCACCTTATTCTTAAGAAGAGAAAGTGCTTCCAGGAGGCGATCTAACCCCTTTGCGGGGACAATACGACACATGCTGAGGATACTGTTTTTCTTGAGTTTAATCTGTTTATCATACTGGGTTTTTTCTGTGTTGAAAACCCTTATATCAATTCCAGGAAATATAACATGGAGCTTTTCAAAGTCAACCATATAGTGTTGCAGTATCTGAATTCTGCTTGTTTCACAGATGACCACCGTCGCATGTGCTCGTGACATGATTTTCTGTTCAAGTGCGATACGGACATGATAGCGGTAGTATGGCCTAAGTTTTTGCACAGGGGCCTCTTCAACAGCCATATCCAATTTTTTTGATTTTCCCAACGTATGAGGAGTATATACGTGAGGAATGTCAAGCATTTTTTGCAGGAGTATTCCGCCATATCCACCGTCCCAATAATGGGAATGGATAATATCATATTTTTTCTTGGTTTTTTCGATATAGAGCATGAAATTCTCCATCATCTCAGGCATAAGCTCATACATCCGTTCTTTAGCTACAAACGTATCGCTTCCGGCCTGGATGCGGACAATCCGCACATTAGGGAATATCTGTTCCTCAGTCGGAAGTCCATCAAATTGCCGCGTAATGATATCAACCTTAATATTCTTTTTCCCCAGCGCTTCAGCAAGTTGTAAAACATAAATCGTCTGTCCACCGGTATCAGTTTTGCCCAGGGGAGGAGGATTGGTGACATAGCCTTGTGGATTTAGAAAACAAACTCGACTTATTTTCTTTGTTGAGGAGAGGTCTGGTTTTTTGACAAACATATCATGAATTATATAAGAAGACCACTATTATATGCAAATAGACTATTCATTTTGCCGTGTCTAATCTTAAATTAAGCCTATAATAGTTATTTGAATGTGGTATAATACCTCTATGTATTCTCACCTCATATCGACCAATACCAAGCCACATTTGTCTGGCGTGGCTAAATTTAGCGAGATTATTGCAGGAAAGCTCAGCGTTCCCTTTATAGGCTTTACTGAGATTGATCAACTCAAAAAAGGCACGACGGTTTTTCTATCTGTTTCATTTTTTATGGCAGACATTGAACTTGAGACTGAGGCATGGCGTTTTCTCTCGCTTGTTGAAGAAAAAAATATAAAATTTTCCCTTTTTTTTCACTCCTTTGATGATTTACCTATAGAACACGCACTCATCAAACGTGCGGTACATATTTATGCGGCAAATGCAGAGATATATCACCAATTGGCTTTTACAGATAAGCCAAAAAGAAATGTATGGTCGCCTCCATTACTTAGTAATGGGTTAAAAACGAATGATTTTGCTCTAAATATTTTTTCTTTTGGTATGGCATTCAAAATTCAGACGAAACTCCATAAATTATTGGCGGCAAAATTAAAAAAATTCAATATAGATTATATTATTCGTTTTTCTACTGGCTTTCATGAAAGGGCAAACTTTGGCAACTATGATGAGTTTGCACGTCAATTGGAAGAAATATATGGAGATAAGGTCCAATTTTATGGATTTTTATCTGATGAAGCGGTGAGTTATTTTCTCAATATTTCAAATTTATATGTCAACTTTTTTCCCAAAGGGGTACGTTCAAATAACACCACCATCTTTGCTGTTATGAAAAAAGGTTGTCCCGTTGTGACAAACCTCGATACATTTTCTCCACATTGGATGAAAAAAAGAAAAAACATTCTTGATGTCCAAGAGCTCACAAAAGAAATGATTTCAAAAAATGCCCTATCTAAAGTAGGAGAGCAGGCAATGAAAGACGTCAAAAAAAACGTTAGTTTAAACAAACTCGTCACTCTTATTCAAAAGGATACTAAATAAAGAAGTTATTTTCCTTTTTTTTTGTGTTCAAGTATCAATCTACGAATAAATGCAGACTTTGTCATGTCAAATTTTTTCGATTCTTCTTCAAGGTATGACAAAAGGGAAGGGCTGATAAAAAAATTGAAGCGTTTGTCTGCGGAATGTTTTGCATCCTCAATAACGTCGGACACTACCTGCGCAAGATTCTCTTTTGTATATTCTCTCAAAAAGAGCTTATCATTTTGTGTGCCTGCAAGAAAATGAGGTATATTGCCTTTAAGATATAAAACAATGGTGGGTTTGTTGTAATCAATCGATTTTTCTATCTGAAATCCCACTCCAAGACTTGGTACCGAGCATTCAAACACATTTATGTCTGCCATTTTTATCCTATCTATCGTTTCATCAAAATAAGACGAATGAGTTATTTTTCCTCCTTTGTCTAACTTGTCATAAAAAGACCTTCCTTGATCCAATCTCGCTATAACATTGTCAACATGAACGTAGTTCAGTTTTTTGATTACCTCATAAATAGCTCTTACGTGATCTTCAATTTGGTCGATTCCTCTAATAGGCGAGGTGAAGTATATTTTCATATCTCAAGTATATCAAAATATATATACAAGTGCAATTTTAATTGGCCTGTAAGAAGGCTTCAAGTCGTACTTCTATTTTCTTGAACAGTTCCGGCAGTTGGGCCAGTTCATCTGCGATAAAGTTCTGCAAGACATACTCTTCTCCGCCCATTCTGTTTTCACTCGGCCGATTATCAACTCCTATCCGTACTCGCAGAAAATCCATTGTCTGCAGTTTATTTTGGATATCGGTTATGCCATTATGGACTTTTGGTCCCTGCATTTGTATCTTGAACTTCCCAAAAGAGATGTCTAGATCATCATGGATAACGATCAGGGATTGCGACGGTTTCAGTTTATAGTGGAGGACCGTTTTTTTTACCGCATCGCCCGACTTATTCATGTAGGTCTGGGGTTTGGCGAGTATGTATTGTTGAGATTGCGAGTTGGAGGCACCGATCTGCGCAATTTCGGAGAAGAGGTATTTATCCGCTTTGAACGATGGCGATTGGGAAGTCATACTCCTTGATTCAAACTTAATCTTGAATATTTCAAGAAGATAATTTAAAAACATAAACCCCACGTTATGTCGGTTTTGCTTATATTTTTCTCCTGGGTTTCCTAAGCCGACGATAAGCTTCATTTAACATGTAACATGTAGCATGCAACATTAAAACATACAATCATGTACTATGAATATTATCATATGGAAGACAAGAATAAGCAAACGAACTTCCACTCGCAACTGCGAAGCAAACTTGATGCGTATGTACATAAAGTCTATGATGCAACGCTCCATTTCCCAAAAGAAGAACAATTTGGTGTAACTTCTCAGTTGCGGAGAGCAACACTTTCGATTATGCTGAATTATATAGAGGGTTTTGCCCGAAAAAGAAAGCTAGTACTTAAGCAATTTTTGGAAACATCATATGGTTCGTTGAAAGAAAGTAAATATTTAATACTTTTTTCATATAAAAGAGCCTATATGGAAGAAAAGGAATATCTAGTCTTATCAAGTATGGTAGATGAACTTGGAAGAATGATTTGGGGGATTCTTGAAAAAATATAAATATAAATATTAAAAAAATGTTACAAGTTACATGCTACATGTTACATGAGTAAATACGTTCCGGATGTCGTTTCTCATAGATGGGTTATCATAGCTTCTCAGAGACTTTCCCGCCCTGATCAAACAGGGAAGTCGACCAAAGGTCGTCGATCGCCCTCTGGGCGGAAAAATAAATGCTTATTCTGTGAGGACAATGAATCATCAAGCCCTTCGGAGGTATTTCGTATTGGAAAGGGGGAAATAAATAAACCAGGGTGGAAGGTACGCGTTGTCACCAACAAATTTCCTATTACCGATTTTCACGAAGTCATAATCCATTCTCCTGATCATATGAGGAATCTAGAGGAACTTCCTGAAAAGCAGATAGGCCTTGTTCTGCGCGCATATAAAGCGCGGTTCAACTATTATCGAAAGATGGGGCAAGTCCTTATCTTTTGTAACAACGGAGAGCATGCGGGAGCCTCAATTAAACATCCTCACTCGCAATTGGTAGTAATTCCAGGCCAAATTAATCTAGACACGCTTGGAAAGGAGCCGTTTAATAATGTTGTACAGGATACGAAGTTTTTCACAACCTATTGCCCTGATTTTTCACAGTGGCCCTACGAAGTGTGGGTTGCGCCCAAAGATAATAAGGGACGGTTTGGGGATTTATCAGATGAAGCGCTTGATGAGATGGCGATGATCCTGCGCCAAACTCTCAAACAACTAAAAAAAATATTTGATAGCCATAAACTTACCAATATGGACTTTGCGTATAATTACTATATTTATCCTGGACACGATTGGTATTTGCGCATTATTCCTCGATTTATCCATCGCGCAGGATTTGAGTTGGGGACGGGTTTGAACGTGAATATCGTCGATCCGGCGGAGGCATCCCTAGAACTGCGAGGAATCGAAAGCAAGATTGTCGGCATCCTCAATAGACTCAAGCAGAAATCGAAAAGCTAATCTATTTCTCCAGTTGGACTTCAGAAATTGGCGTAGATGTCTTGGAGAACTGTATGGAGTAAAACGCATCTCTATTTTTGTCAAATCCTCGTATCGTGCCTACGTGAATTTTTTTTGGTTCGGATGAAATACTGTATCTTCCCGTTTCCTTTCTTTCTGGAGTAGCATCATAAAAAACAATAGTTGATGTTTCAGATACCTGCGTTTTGAAACTGACTGAAAGAAGAAAACCAGATGTGGAAAGATACACTTTTCCTATAACTTTTTCTGCCCTTGTATTCGTGGAAAAGCTTCCCGTATTCAAAAGAACCGCAATAGTCAAGACAGCAAACGACGCCAACATAAAGAGCGATTTAGGTGCGGGTAATAATTTGAAAGCACCTGAGGCGAGTGGTTGAGGAGCCTTAATACCTTTATATTTCAATAAATCATCAGGGTAGGCAAATATCCCCTCACAGGAAGGACATTCCAAGAGAATCGTGTTTTTGGGGAGCGATAAATCAACTTTTTCAAGGAGAATGCTCTTATCTTTGGGGCATATTTTTTGGTTTCCCAATACATACTGTCCCTGTGCTTCTTCGGTGAGAAGACGGGCTGAACTTGCTGTTATTCTATTAATACCATTCTTGTCGAAGAAACTGGATCCGCAGGTGGAACAATGAAGCACGATTTCGTTATCGACATTGCGAACATTCATTTGTTGACTGCAATTCGGGCAGAGCATATGGTATTACAATAGCACAATTAAATTCAAATGCCAAATTCAAATTCAAGGAGGGGTTAAGCCGGCGGAGCGCTCAAGGCTCTATTGAGAAGACCCATAACTCCCACGACCGCCGCTCCAATAATGGCTCCTCCCGCAAGAAAGTTTGCGGTAGCGAGAGAAAAAAGGGAAAGACTTGCGATACGCAAGCCCGCAATAATTCCTCCCCATACTCCACCTCGTACAACGTCTTGCAATAATGTTGATTTTTCTGATGCAGCCATGGAACGCATTATATCATATTGCAACGGGCTAATACTTGTCCTTCATCATTCTGGTAATCTGCCGGGCGAAGCATCCAGAATCGCATTTGTCTAACCCTTTAATTATTTACACTTTACATCCCACTCCCCAACAGTTACGACAACGGACGAAAAAAGTACAAGTGAAATACCCCTTGACAACATGACAATATAACTATATATTTATTCTGAAAGACTGAATAAATAAGATATTTAGTTCATTTATATCATAAACCAATGGAAAACAATATCCTTTTAAATCTATACAAAAGGCCAGAAACAGTATTTACATTAAATGACGTTATTATGCTTTTTCCTTCTCTTTCATATAAACGAATACAAAATAGTCTATACTACTACACAAAAATAGGGAAACTACTTAGCCCATATCATGGCATATATGCAAAGAGCAAATATCAGGAGTATGAATTAGTTAACAAACTATACAGTCCATCCTATCTAAGTTTTGAAACAGTTCTGGAACCTGCAGGCGTTGTATTTCAACACTACAAAACTATTTATGCAGCTTCATATATCACTCGAACAATTCAGCTTGGAGATATTTGCATACAATATCGACGTATGAAAAAAACAATGCTTACCTGTATAGATGGGATAGAAAGGAAGGAAGGATATTTTATTGCCACAATTGAACGTGCGTTTTTAGATGCGGTTTATGTCTATAAAAATTATCATTTTGATAATCTGGGAGTAATCAATTGGGAGAAAATAATGAGAATGCTTCCTCTTTACAAAAATGCATCTTTTGAAAATAGAATAAAAAGTTATTATAAATTATATAGAGAAGATTATGCTTCACACTGATATACATCGAGCAACATGTATTGGAATTCTGCGTTCTTTTTTTTCAGACCCTTTAATGCGCTCAAGTTTAGGTTTTAAAGGGGGGACAGCTGCGTATTTGTTTTATGCACTTCCGCGTTTTTCGGTCGACCTGGACTTTGACCTTCTCGACGAAGAAAAAAAACAAAGCATATTTGAGGAACTCCCAGCAATTCTTACTCATCATGGCGCAGTAATAGAACATGTAGAAAAAAAATATACACTTTTTTCACTCGTAAGTTATAAAAAAGGAGAGCATATGATCAAAGTAGAGATATCAAAGCGCCCTGTGAGATCATCATTTGGCTTGCGGTCATATTTAGGAGTTAGTATGAATGTTATACAAAAGTCAGATGCTGTTGCAAACAAAATAGCAGCACTCCTCACACGAAAGCATTTTGCAGCACGAGACATGTTTGATGTGTGGTATTTTTTGCATGAAGGGTGGGATATAAACAATGAACTGTTACAAAAACAAACAGGATTTAGTATAGAAGAGGCATTACTAAAGGCTGAGAATATCGTACAAAATATAAAAAAAAATGAGTTATTGTCTGGCCTGGGAGAATTGCTGTATGACGAAAAACAAAAGGCATTTGTCCGCGAAAAGCTCAAAGATGACCTCATTTTTCTTTTGCGACTTGCGAGAGATCAGGCAAGTCAGACTATAAAGCAATAAAGTCTGAAAGTCCCGTCATTCTGGTAAGCGAATACTGTGAGCACATCCAGAATCGCATTTCTCCAACCCCCCCATTATCTAGACTTTATAACTTACTCTCCAACAGTTATGACAACGGACGAAAAAAATACAAGTGAAATACTTCGGCTAGCTCAGTATAAATACCTCTTGCAAATGGGAATGAGAAGCTTAAAATATATGTATGACTCAGACCATAATGTTACCTAAATCAGTATTAGACCAGCTTGTCACAAGGCTTAATCGCCTCGAGGCAATCGTGTTTGGTAAAAATAAAAGTCAAGGAACAAATCCGCAGGATATTATACTCTCATCCAAAGCTAAAAAACGATATGAAAAAATAGATAGAGATATCACTCAAGGCAAGAATATCCATACATTTGACGATGGGGAAAGTGCGCTTACATTTTTACTCGCTGACAAGAGATGAGAATCTTGCTTCATAAGCATTTTGTAAAGAATTTTGATAAAAGAATAAAACAAATTCCCAATCTGCTTGAAAAATTCAATGAAAGATATAGACTTTTTATCAAGGATGAAAGTAACATTCTTCTTCGGAGTCATCAGTTGACTGGACATCTAAAAGGAAAACAAGCGTTTAACATAACAGGAGACATACGTATCATCTTCCAAAAAAAAGGGAACACTGTGGAATTTCTTGATATCGGTACTCATAATCAAGTGTATAAATGAATTTGTCTTGCCACCCGCTACTCACTACCAGCTACAACCTATCAAACAACGGACGAAATAAATACATCATTGAATTCCTGTTGACAAAATACGAAATACGTACTAATATGTAAATATGCAGACAATACTCTTTGAAGATATGGTAAAAGTA
>Ga0100378_1004051_pt1 | contig 13810 bp, 21 predicted proteins | sample CryGeymeta201502_FD_81535 | JGI IMG/M metagenome (GOLD analysis project Ga0100378, IMG submission 81535) | Groundwater microbial communities from Crystal Geyser aquifers in Utah, USA - Crystal Geyser metaG 2015-02 | ecosystem: Environmental > Aquatic > Deep subsurface > Groundwater | place: USA...
GTCCTTTTTCTAGTATTCCCACCCTCAGTTTCATCAGGATGAAAGACCGAATTATATTTTTGATATGTATTCGAAGTCGTTGAAACGATTTCATTTATGTTTGTATTACCAACTTTTAGTCTTGTATAAGAGTCAAGTAAATATTGAATAATAGTTGCCTAATTAATATTAGTTTAATAGATTTACTTGCATTGATTCAAAATAATACTTTTCTACGCTTTCACTATTTTGTTTGCCTATTAATAATACAAACATCTTTTTGTTAATGCCCCAAGAGCAAATTTTTGAATATGGGAAGAAGACTATTTCTTTCTTAAATAGATTTAGAAATTTATAAATAAATATATTAAATTATAGTATATATATTATAATTACTAATTCATTATTATTGATAGATATGCCAACAGAACCTATTGCTAATATAACTTCGTTTTCAAAATTATATGGATTTTCAAAATTCTTACTAGGAGGGTAATGAACATAAAATTGATGTGATTTCAATAAATGACTATGACTAGTAATATAATCCAAAAATATGTATTTTATCTCAGTTTTATCAACATCACCATATTGCGTATATAATTCAAAAATCTTTTGTATCCATTCGTTCTTACTTAATTTAGAAATTGCGTTAGATGGTATAATATCTTCCATTTGGGCTGATAGTTTTGTATATGCTAAGTCATATTTACATCCGTAGCTTTTCAATAAAATAAGACTGCTTAAAGTTATTATGTTTTCTTCTGTTAAATTGTGTTTGTTGTTCAGTATGTCATAATAAGCCTATATAATTTATATTAAGTAAAGTTATACTGTTATTTAAGTCATTTAAGTAGTATTACTTACTTGATAATATAAAAAAGAAATTGTATCATGGTCTATTTGTAAATAATCAAAAAATAGTTGTACTTTCAGATATAGTTTAAATCTAATATTAGGTTCTTTTAATCTTTCTTCTTCCCATTCATTTAGATCGTCTACAAATAGTGTATGATCATCGATAAATCTTTCCTCTAAAATTGTTAGTTATTTTAAATGATTAAATTATTTATATAATTATAATGTTTATATATGAGTTATTATTACCAATAACATTTAATCTATTACAGACTTCGAAGAAATTATAATATGGAATTCGATAATTATTCATCTTTAAATCAGTCATAATTTTATATTTCATATCTTTGTAAGTAGTATAACTTTCAACTGGAATAAAGATTTGATACCCAGAAAAAAAGTTAATCGGTACAATAATCGATCTTAATTCCTAAATTAATATTAATCATAATTTTCAGATTATTTAATCTTATTAAAGTCTAATATTCTTAAAATAATTCATTACCTCGATACATCTTATTTCATAATCACACGGAATTTTATTTCTTTTCTTATCTGAAAACTTATATAATCGTGCAAATATAAAATTAATATGATTGCAATATATCTCATCTTGTTTGTTATACTTTAACTCCATAAATAAATATTTTAATAGACAATTCAGTAGAGGCTTTGCAGGTACATAAGTACTTGCTAATATAGCAAAGAATTTTAAGCCTCTTAATGTATTCTCTGGTTTTTTATTTTTTGTAATTTGCTTTAGTACTTGTAAATAAGCTTCAGTTTTTAACTCGATTGATGCGTTTATTGTTAAATTTAAATGTTTTTTTACATGCTCTATAGGTATTTTGGATGATCCTCTGTCGTTCATATAACTTTGGAGATCTGATTTAAATAGTTAATTATGGGATTTATATTGTTTTATATGGTTTAATATTGAAATAAATGCTTTATATGGTTTTATATTGTTTTAAATAGTTTTTAAATGGTTTTATATGGTTTTATATGGTTTTATATTGTTTTACTTACTTTTAAATATTTGTTTTGAAGTGTTGACTTGGAATTCTGATTTTATTCCTTTTAATAGTGGTTGCTTTAATTCATCCTATTATTTTTAGTGTGTAATTGATATTTGTATGTTATTGATTAGTATGTAATTTATATAGTAATTCATATAGTCATATTAATATATTTTATATACTTTGGTCCATTTCATTATTTCGTCTACACTAACTTTAAAAAGAAATTTCGTCTTTTCTGCTAAGTTCTTTTCTAAAAATTCAACAAGTTCGTATTTTAATATTTCTTTCATTATATATGATGGTACATTATTTGCTCCGCTTTAAATTAAAATTAGTATCAATGTTATATTTTACAATTTTATATCAGGTGATAATGCATTTTTATCTTTTTCAAGCTCAATTAAATTATTTTTAGCTAAATCGGCTATCCTTTCTTCTAATGAATCATCTTTCGTGTCTATAATTATGCTTGTCTTTTTATTAAATTCTCTATTATCTTTATTATTATCTTTATTATAATCCTTATTATCTTTAAATGCTATATTATTAATTATTTCCATTAAGTTAATTATAATTAATATAAGAAGTTATATTTATATTTATGAGTATATGCATAATAAAGATAAATTTATTATTAGGAAGAATCAATAATTTTATAAGATTAAACTAACTGTTAAATCTTAATTGTTAAATAATAATTAATAACGAAATACGTATTATATAATTTTATTTATACTTTTAATAATTAAAACAAAAACTAAAAATTAAAATGGGAAATTGTTACCAGGTTGGAGGTTGTACCATTAAAATTAATAGTGTAAAGGAAAATGAAGGAAGAGTTAAATTTAAAGAATCCATTCCGAATATAAGTTCTAAAAATAATATAGTTAAAATCAACACTAAAAAAACAAATCCCTATTTAAAAGTTAAAATTACTGAAAGTTCAAATATAAAAGAAAAAGACAAAGATAACATTGAAAACGGAGGAGGAGGAAGTACAATTCGAATAAAACATTCAAAAAGTCAATCATTCGCAAATCTTAACGAAAAAATGAGTTCCCAGTTATTACCAATAAACATCGAAAATGATTTACTTGATGAACTTGATGAAAATGGTTTAAAAACAGTTACTGCAATATTGAGACATAAGGCGACAATGCCAACTCCGTTATCACCAGGGAAGTCTAGATTTTCAGGGCAAAAGACTATCTTACCTAATTATAAAAAACTTGAAATAAATCAAGGTCTTCCAGTAGAAGAAATCTTAAGAAGAGAAAGAAGAAATACTTTAAATAAGACTCCTCAAGTAAATAATAAATTAGAGAAATTAAATATAAAATTTGGATTACTTGATAATCCTGAAATCGAAAACAAAAGTAAAAAAATCGAAACAAAAGTTTTAAAAATGATGCGTTGTGATATTAACTTAAGTGATGATGACTTAATATTAATAAGAGAATCGTTATCCAATCATATATTATTCAAAGATCTATTGACACTTGATATCATGTAAAATTATTATAATATTATAATAATTTATTTTAAGTAATAAAATATTAGAACATATTACATTAATCGAATTAAAAGCAGAAACGGTATTATTTTCTGAAGGAGATAATGGAGATTATTTTTATATATTGAAAAAGGGAATACTTGAACTGACAGTAGGAAGTACAAATGAAAAAATTACATTTAAAAATGGAAGTGTATTTGGAGAACTTGCACTTATTCAAAAAAACAAAAGATCTGGAACAGTTGTTTGTATAGAAAATTCAACATTATTTTGTATTGACGGTAACGCTTTTCGAGAAGTTACCCAAAGAGTAAATCAAAGCTTTTTTAAAGAACGAATATATTTCTTGTCTTTAATTCCAATTTTCACTGGGCTAAACTCAATTCAAATCCATGATATGGCATTAGGAATGTTACAATGTGATTATGGTAGTGAAGAATTTATAATAAAAGGTAAGAACATAACAGTAATTTTAATATAATATAATATATTAAAGAGGGTGAAAAAGGAGAATCATTATACATTATTAAAGAAGGTTCAGTTTCTTGTGAGAAGGGTAAGACTCCTGTAAGGAAGTTGCATGCTAAAGATTTTTTTGGAGAGTTAAGCATTCTTTTCGAAACAAAAAGATCTCTATCAATTATAACAAAATCAAAAACAATATGTTATCAAATATCTAAATCACTCCTTATTGAAATACTTGGTCCTGAATTCTATGACATAATCTTATCTGGTATATGTTCAACTGCACTTAAAAATACTAAGAAATTTAATGTTTTAGTCTGTGATGAATATTTCAAATTTGTTTATCGCCTATTTAAGTTGAATATTAATAATAACAATAAAATAATAATTCCTGAAGAGCATTACAAAGATAAAAAAATATGCATTGTAGTTGAAGGCAATTTAATCAATGTATTTTACTTATAATTACATACTAATAATATAACATAACTATATCAATAACTTTAACTATAGTCTATAACAAAAGAAGTCTTATCAGAGAGAGGTGAAGTATTCGAAGAATCCTTACTTGAAAGCAAGACTAAGTAAATAACCATTATTATATTATATCATTTATATTTCCTTTAGACTTGGGTATGATGTAGTAAGTCAATCTGAATGTATTACTATGGAGGCAAGCTGGGAGGCTATTGTAGATAAAACGGGACTTGCAATTGGAAATAAAGATCCGATTAAGTTGTTAGGACTAGTTAGCTATATTAAGAAGATTAAATTATTTCAAAATATTTCAATTACTAAATTAGTTTGTATAGGAAATGTTATGGACGAAACAAATTACCTTAAAGGACAAGTAATATTCGAGGATAATTCTGACGGAGATAAGATTTACCTTATTTATTCAGGAAGAGTAAAAATTATGAAAGATGATAAACTTGTAAGAGAAATCGAAGAAGGAAACTGCTTTGGTGAAATATCTTTATTACTAAATGAAAAACATAGCGCGACGGTTATAGCTGCATCTGATTATGTTGTGATCTATACATTAACAAAGGAATTTTTCTTGAAGTTCTTTGATACAAAGATGATTGAAATACTCATTAACAAAATCTCATTACAAGACAGATTCAACACAAGCCTAGACGACTTATACTTAATTAAAAAGATTGGCCAGGGAAAGTTCGGATCTGTCTCCCTTGTTCACAATACAAAGAATGTATACGCAATTAAAGCAGTTAACTTACAAATGGTAGAAAAGAATAAATACTTAATAAAGTATTTTCAAAAGGAAAGAAATATTCTACTGTCAATAGATTATCATTTTATAGTGAAGCTTATTAAAACATTAAAAAATCATGAATATATTTTTTACTTAATGGAATATGTAAAAGGAGTTACTTTAGCTAAACATTTATCAGTTAGACATAAACACAAATTGAAAAATCGTAGAGAAACACAGTTTTTTATTGCGTCTCTTTTGTTAATTGTAGATTATTTGAATAAAAGAAATATTGCGCATAGAGATTTAAAGCCTGATAATATAATGGTCAACGAAAAAGTAATTAAATTAATATAAACTTATAATAACAATAACAATTAATTGTTAAATATTCTTTGAAAAATATCACATTAAACTACAAATATACAAATAACTAATCAATACTATAGGGCTTTCTCAAACTTGTTGATTTCGGCACAGCTACAGTCATAGACGACTTTACTAATACAATTATAGGTACTCCACACTATATGGCACCTGAAATTCTTCAAAGAAGAGGCTATAGTTTAAGTATAGACTATTGGTCAATAGGTATAATTATGTACGAATTATACTTTGGTACATATCCATTTGGTCAGAATGCGAACGACCCAATGGATGTATATAGAGAAATACTAAAAAAGTATATAATATTTATAATACCTTTAATATATTAGGGATTTGTCTTTTCCCAAAAGTAAATCGAATGATCAAACTGTGTTAGCATTTGTGAAGCTTCTTTTGAGGAAAAAGGTTAAGGATAGAGTTTGTTCATTAGAAGTACTAAAACAAGACAGATTTTTCCAAGACTTCAATTGGGTAAACTTAATCGAAATGTCAATCGAACCTCCGTACATTCCCGAGAATAAAGTCAACATCGAAAAAATACTAGAAAATACTAAAACTCCTTTTATTAATAATATAAACGTAAATTATTACACATTTGATAAATACTATTAATAACAATAGAGTGTGAGAAGTCATGACTATTCTTTACATAGTAACAATCAAGAGGAAAAGATCACAGAAAATGATTTTAATCCTAATTGGATTGACGACTTTTAATATCAAATTTGATTCGTAATTAGTATATTGGGCAACTTAATATATTGTAATTTAATTAAGCTTATAGATCAAATTTCTAAGCAGAAATAAAGATTAAGTATAGATTAAAGATTAAAGAATAATAACTTATTATATATCTTATATAAAGCTTATAATATCTTATAGGTATAATTCATTATAAACTTTATTATGTGTAAATAATTTTGTAGTAGTATTAATTATGAATATTTATTATTTATTTTATTAGTATTAATTAATATTAATATGTTGTTTAATAATTTATTACTGTTTATTAATGCATATTATTAATACATATTATTGATAAAGTATTGTTTATTTAATTGTTAATATGTTCAAAGTTAATTATTTAACTATTTAGGTATTTAACTCCTTATCTATCATCTACTTATCGACTGGTTTTCCAATATTAATGGCATCTAACTCTTTCAAGTCTTGGAGGTTTTTTAGTAAAGGGTAATGGCTTAAAGATTATAGCTTTACATGTTTTACTACATAAATTAAATCTAACCTTGTATTTAAATCCAGCAACAACCTTAGTTTGGTAATTAATAACCTCTAATTTGGCATTATTGCATTTATGATGAATTTTGCTAAGTATGTTACTACTAAATGAGTTTAATAAGTGTTTAATATGTTTATTTGGTTCATGAGTATTTCCATATCCACCTAGTATAGCTGGACTATCAATATCGTTATTGTCTTTTATTTCATTTATGGATTCCTTATCCATATTATCAGATTCAATTTCGATATTTTTCCTTATATTTAATGAAAAGCTTGCGGTGATAAGACAAAGTAATAGAAAAGAAATATTGAAAGTTTTAATCATTTTATTATTTATTAATTAAAAAGTGTTATTTAATACATTGTTTTATAATGTAATTTAACGAATATAACGAATATAATGAATATAAACTAAATTAATAAAAATTTAAATAGTATAAATAGTATAAATAGTATAAAAAATTTATATAGTTATTTATTTAATAAGACTTCAACAAATATGTATTCCTGTTATATATCTATTTACTTTTATCTTTTAGATGTAGTGATCTTAATTTAAAATCCTTTATCTAAATAATCCCATTTTAATAATGGAATTCCATTTCCATCTTTGAAATAGCCTATACCTAGTAAAACACTATCTACTATTTGCCATATTACTATAGTCAATATAGCCAATGTTTGAAAACAACCTAACCAACGATTTAAACAGTTTGATTTTGTCTGTGCTGAGAAATACGGAACAAAACATAAAATAAAGTAACAAGTAAAAAATGTAAGTAACTTTATCATAGCTAATTGAACGTTAGCATTGTATAAATGTCCTATTCCAAAACCGATAAAAAATTCTAATAAAAATGCTGTTATTTGCTTTTTTTGTTCATAATTGCAGTAGAATGGGAAAGAGTCATCGTTGACTGATAAATAACCTTCGTAACATGTACATCTTGTGTCCCTTGTGCACCATCCTCGCTTACGAGGGCAGTTATAAACATTACATTTTTCACGTGCTGTTTCTAGTATTGTTATTTTTTTAATGTTATTTTCAGTTGGTTTGGTTTCTGTAGAGTCAGTTGGTTTAGTTTCTATATTAGTTTCTGTTGAGTTAAGTAATGAATACATATTAAAAATAATGATAATAATAATATTCCAACTTTTCATTAATATTATTATATTAAGTTTATAATTAATATTTAAATAATTATAAGTTTATGTTTAAATTATTCATATTCTCATAAGTTCATATATTCTCATAATTTCATTTCAAATTAAATAATTAATTAAATTTAATTAAACAAATTTCAGCAATAGTCATGAAACAATCAAAACCAAACAACAAATTAAATAACTTTACTCCAAGTATTATACCGACACCAGGAAATCCCAATAAAATTATTAAAATTAATAAAGAAAAGGATAACGAGGAAGAAGGTCCCGAGGCTAATCCGGTCTTTGCAAAAAGAAATTATTATTTAAAATCGGAAGGTAATTACACCAAGTCTATGTCTTATAATGTGAATACAATGAAACAGATTTATCCTAAGGTTGATAACATAGATAATACTAATACTAATAATAATGATGATACTAATAATAATATTGACACAGAGTATAATAGTAATAGTAATAATAGTAGCATTAGACCACCAATACTTCAGCAACCTTATCGGCCTGTTAAACCGAGGGACTCTCCTTTTGGAAAGAAGAATACGTTAAATGCTGTTAATAATTTAAATACATTAAATTCATTAAATGGAGATGAGAGGAATAATGCTCCTTTGTCTACAGTTTCGAATTACTATACAAAATCAAATAACATTAAAAAAATAAGTAAATAACAACAATTAATTTTAAACAAACTAATCTAATTACTTATCTAATTGTTCATATAATTATTTATTACTCTAGATAATTATGATACATACTTCACAGAGCAAGACAACGTAGAACTTCAACAGCCAAAAACAATAAAAAGCAATCAAAACATAAAAATTAATCAAAAATTATATTCATTTAATGAAAGTAATAATGGAAACAGTAATAACATTAATAGAAACAATAGCAATAACAGTATTAATAACAACGGACAAAAGAAAAATAATGTAAATTTTACATATAACCATATAATAATAGGAGAAGAATTACATATATTCAACATTAAATATTAACAACTTGATAATATCAGATAAGAAATATTTAAACACAATAACAGATAATATATTAGATAATAATAATATTAATAGTAATAATAGTAATGAAGACGATGAAGCTCTTGAAGAAGAAGACTTAGAGTATGAACAGCAACCGCAAAAGAAAAGTAGTAATCAAAATATTCAAAATAGTCAAAATAAACCAGTATATCGAGAGTATACTCATAAACCTTTTAAAAATCAAACTAACTTACAATCAAATATAAAACCATTTCCACAAACAAACTTAAAATATAATTTACAACCAAAACCTATAATAGTGAAAAGCAATATAAAAGAAGATATTATTTATGATACTAGAGAAATTTCGAATAATAATAAGAATATTAATAATAATGTAAACAATAACGTAAACAATATCAAGGATAAAGATTACTATGAAAATAGTTCATACAAAACATCGGCATCTACTAGTTTATACTCAAATAGTAATAATACTAGTAATAATATTGGTAAAGTATCTAATGTGAATAATTTAACTAATGTCACTGCTAATAATCAAATAAATAATATAAACAATATCATAAAAGACACAAAAGACACAAAAGACTTAAAAGATGTTAATAAATACTATGTTAACTTAGAAGATCTTATAATTCTCGAAGAAAATTTATCAGAAATCTTGTTGGTATTATAACTTAATATTATTAATATAACTTATATTAATTATAGAACTTAAAACGAAATTTACCTATTTACAATTTTTGTTACGATTGGTGGAACTTTTACAACTACTCAACAATATTCGGAACATATCAAGTAAGTAGATCTAAAGTTAAATAAATTCTAATTCTATTATATAATATAATATACCATTCACTATATCAATTACTATACCATTTACTTTACTTTTACTAACTTTATCTAGAACTTTTTCAAAGATGAATACAGCAAAGAAATAATACATCACTCAACTGTTCTCGAATTAATCTCTATCATCTTATGTTACTATTGCTCTTCTAAACCGGAAATATTTAACAAATTATCAAATTTACTTAATCCTTTGATTTATCTAATTCATCAAAACTTCTTAATATTATGTGACTATTTAGTATCTAAAATATCTCAAGAGTCTATTTCGAATGGTTGGGTATCAAAAATAATGGAGATTGTATTGAAAAAGATATATTGTAAGATTAAAAAAGGAGAAAATGTATATTATATTTTAGAGAACAATAAGAATATTTATAAATATCTTAAGTCAATTATACAGTAAGTAAATGTTTTGCTAATATTATTAATGTTATTTAGGAATTATGAAATGACAGATGATATTTTTAGTGAATTAAAACTAATGTTAGCAAACATTTCAAATTTGAAGCTTGAGACGTTAAGTGAGTTTTTTAAGAATAAAGTTCTTATATATGAGGTATTAACCTTTCATAATCTCTTTACTTACTTACTACTCATAGGACTACAATTCTTCTGTCTTCGCTTCCGTCTTAGATAATTCTAACAGCGACGAGGATGACGATCTTTTAAAAAAACAAATTCCTTTTATGAAATTTTCACCAAAGAAATCATATACACTCGTGCTTGATTTAGACGAAACCTTAATTCATTTTCGACTAGATAAATATAACGAAAATAAAGGTGTACTAAGAATACGACCAGGATTATATGAATTCTTAAAGGAATTATATGTTTATTTCGAATTAGTAATATTTACTGCATCGACACAAGACGTATAATTATATAAGTTATTACATATATTTTTATAATTATAATTTTAGTATGCTGATCCGATACTTAATGCAATAGAAGGAAAGAATAAATTCTTTGATTATAGATTATATAGACATCATGCAAGGGTTATTAATAATTGCTTTGTTAAGGTAAGTTAAAATGTTTTAATTATTTGTTATTAATACAACTGCTACTGCAACAACGGCATTATATTTACTGTTATTAATTTTATTTAAATTTTAATTAAATTTTATAAAGGACTTGTCATATATTGGAAGAGATCTAAGTAGGACTATAATAATTGACAACCTTCCTCAGAACTTCATATTACAAAAACCAAATGGAATATTTATAAAAAGCTTTTTCGGTATTGAAAACGATGATACTGCTCTTTATGATTTAATTCCGATACTTAAATGTAAAATTACATTAAAAATTATTTTAAATTATATTTTAGCAATTGTTAAGAGTAATGGAGATGTAAGGGTAATGTTAGAAAAGTTTAGAAGTGAAATATTTAGAACGATTTCTTCTAATTGTGGAAAGTTAGAGTAAATTAAATAGAGTTTTGTCTTCTATTTGTGTTTGTATTTTTGCAGAAAATTAATTATCTTATATTAATTTAAATTAATAATATTAAGTAAGTTTATAATAATTAAGTAATAATTTCTATAATATCTTTCTATAATAATTAGGATTATCTATGTTAAAATAATTTTTTTTAATACTTTATAATTAATTAAAAAAAACATTATATTAATTAAAATATATTGAAAACATTATTATTAATTACTTAAAATACAAAAGTATACAAATTCAATAATATTAGTATAAATATTATTTATTATTAAAAATATTCTAACTACAAGTTCTAATTTTATATCTATCACAATTATTTTCTTTAGTCGAATAAGTCGAAAGGAGTTTTCTCGTTAGTATTTTTGATTATTGGTTTTGCATTGATATTATAGTTTCCATAGTCTATTATTTAATATTAAGTATTTTATATGTTATATAGTTATATGTTAGTATTAATTTACCACTTTCTTTATTCAAATTAATGTTAATATTAATATTATTATCGGAAGTTCTAGTTTGATTGTAGTTATTTGAACTTTGAACAACTTTATTGTTATTAGTATTATTATTAGTATTATTATAAAAACCTTCAAATATATCAACACTTTTTGAACTATTTGTTATATTATTATTAGGAGGATTGAATTGAGTATTATTATATTGAGTGTTTTGATTTTGACTTAAATTATTGTAGTTACTAGTATAATTACTTCCATAGCTGTAGTTTGGATTAGGATTCATATTATAGTTCATATTATTCGTATTATTCATGTTGTTTGTGTTGTTTACTTTATTCACGTTATTGTTTGGGATATTAGTACTAAGTATAAATAATAAATAAATATAATACATTGTAGGTCCAATTGTATATTGCATGTTATTTGGCTGAGTTTGGACATTGTTATTAGGATCAAATTCTCTATCTAATAATATAATAAAACATTATAATGAAACATTTTATGAAACATTAAATTATATTTATTATACTTACCCATTAGTAGATCCAAATCTAAAAACTTATTCTTATTTGCAGAATTGATATTACTATTGTATGAATTTCCAAATGGATTTAAATTTGAAGGGCTTTGATGATTTTGATTTGGTTGAACCTCAAAAGGCTGATTAATATTATTAAGGTTATTATTATTGTTATAAGACATTGTGTTTCTTATTTTAAAGTTATCAGGAGAATCATTTGTTCTATTATTTATATTAGTATTATATTGATTATTGTTAGTATTGATAGGATTAGGCTGGGATATTCTTCCTTGATATTCGGTATTATAGCTTTGGGAAGTCATTTTATTTTGATTATTTTGATTATTTTGGTTGTTTTGATTACTAAACATATCAATGTTATTATAATTGGAAAAATTAGGGTAGGATCCACTAGTTTTGGTTACTGGAGCTGTCATACTATTAACGCTTTTATTCATATTTACGTTGGTATTTAACATATTGAGATTATTGGTATTGGTGTTAATATCACTTCGTCGATTGTTAACTTTATCATCTGGTACATCAAAAAAATTTGGTTCAAACAAATTATTATTATCATGATGACCTTGTCTAGAAAAATCTGTTGGAACAACAAATACATTAGGATCATTATTTTTAGTATCAAGCCTATGATCTGAAGAACCATAGTTACTTCCAAAATTACTATTGTAATTATTTTGAGGCTGTATATCAAAATTAAAATCCTTTTCATCAAAAAAGTTAACATCAATATTCTCTTTAGTTGGCTTCTGGCTTGGTTTTTTTGTTCTTGATTTTTCATCAACTTTTTTGTTGTCACTCGTTGACGACTTAGTCTTATCCGAGTTAATTTTCTTTGCTTTACTGTCTTCTTTTTTATCTTTTTTTATTTCTGTTGACTGACTTTTTTCTGTTGGAATATTATTAGTTTCTGCTGATTCCTTTGGTTCTCTATATTTTAATCTACCACTTTTTTCTTCAAGTAAATTGGTTATTTATTAGTTATTTACCTTCTTGCATTAAGTAGTCGAAAGTCTTGCCAACGATTTTCATTTCAAATTTGTTGTCGTTTACTTGAGTTATTGTTACTAAGTTCTTCTGTAGAGTAAATGAGTAAGAAAATTCATTATCAAATATTGAACTATATAATTAATTTAATAACCAATGTCATATATTTAATTCATATTTAATTCATATATAATTCATTATAAAAACTATGACAAACTTAATTACCCTTCATCTTCTAGTAAGGTCGAACCGTTATAAACTATCTTCCTTTTGGCACTTATTTTCGAATGGAAAAGTTCTATTTTTCTCTGCTTATCATTTAGTACAAATTCCCACGAATAATATTTCTTAGATCTTTAAATTAAAGAATATATATTATTGTATTGTTTTATTGTTGTTTTTGTATATATGTTTAGTAAGTTATTATTAGTACCCTTTTATTGTCTTTCCTACTTCTTTTTCGGAATAAAATAAGTTTTTAAGATTAAGTGATGTCATTTCTATTAATATTTATTTTAATATTTAATTTAATTAATTTAATGTATTTTAATGATTCTTATTAATAGAATATATAGGTGGGGATTGGGGATTGGGGATTGGGGATTGGGGATTGCCCAATCCCCAATCCCCAATCCCCAAAAGATTTTTATTTAATATATTTTAATAA
>Ga0100378_1004054_pt1 | contig 13806 bp, 14 predicted proteins | sample CryGeymeta201502_FD_81535 | JGI IMG/M metagenome (GOLD analysis project Ga0100378, IMG submission 81535) | Groundwater microbial communities from Crystal Geyser aquifers in Utah, USA - Crystal Geyser metaG 2015-02 | ecosystem: Environmental > Aquatic > Deep subsurface > Groundwater | place: USA...
GATTGGGTATTGGGGATTGGGGATTGGGCCCAATCCCCAATCCCCAATCCCCAATCCCCTACATATTATAATAAATTGAAGAAAATAAATATTATTATCATAAAGTAACTACAAATCAACTATAATATAAAAACAAATAAATATAATTAATATAATTAATAATCAAAACTACATAAATTATAAAACAAACAAATATGAATTCCATTTCAAGTATTTCCAACAGTGAAAACATAGAAGCTTACTTGTAATTACTTAATAATAACTTCCTAAATAACTATATTTAATCTTAACAATTATACTAACATTAACACTTACTTTACATTAATAAATATAAAGAGCCACACTAGAAGAAAATCGAGAAAAATTCGCAAGGGAGAAAAACTATACTGAGGCAGAGAAAACCAAAAATAAAATAAAAGAAATAAAGCAAGTTGTTGAAGAAAAAAATAAAAAAGATGTACAAATAAGTCAGGTTAATGAAATTAAAACACTTGAAACGCAATTTAAAAAAGAAATGGATCACTTTAACGACGAGCACGATAAAATACTGATAAGTTTTGAAAAACAGGCAAAGGCATTAGAAGAAGATATTAAAAAGAGACAAATAATTGAAATGGATGAGCTCTATCAAGAGTTCGAAGAAAAGTATTCTTTAAACGAAAAAAAATATTCAAAAGAAGTTATTGATTTAAAAGCAACTGAGGAAAAAATGGTGAAAGCGCAAATGTAAATAATATAATATATTCTTATATATAATTCATAGGTACAAAGAAGCAAAACTAATCAATATAAAATATGAAGACTTGGTCAGAAAGGAAAATGCTAAATTTAATAAGGAAAAAGATGATCTAATGAAAATAAGAATAGACAAACTTATTGTAAAACATCAAAATGAACGAAATAATTTAAAACAAAAACTTGACTATGAATTGAATAAACTTCAGAAAAACCGCAAGAATGAATTGGATACTCTAAGCCAAAAGTATAAGAATAAAAAACAAAATTTAGAAAATCAGCAAAAGAATGAAAAGATATTGGTTACTAATGGAAATATTCAAAAAGCAAGTAATATCATGTTTAAATTATAAGAAACTGCTTCAAATGCGTTATCGAAAAAGGTTACTGGTTCTCAGATAAACAAAACAAAATTAGAATGTTTAAGCCCTGTTAAAAATGTAAAAGATAGTCCTATTAAGAGTAAATATTTCTCAACACCAATGGGAAAAGATTCTAACTTTTCTGATAATTTGTAAGCGTTTTTAACTAATCATATATTATTACTAATATATTATTAATCATATATTATGTACTAATAATATTTTTAGTAAATTAGATGGAAAGGATGGAAATTACAATTATAATTCAAATTATACTACAACTTATTCAAATAGTATAAAGGTAAATGAAAATAAACCATCAAGTAACGTGAACAAAACGAATAATACAAATAAAATGAACAATATGATAATATTAAATAAGTAATTTGTTTAGTTATATTGCTAAATACTTAGAGTAGAAATGAATTGAAAATAGCATATAACTTTTTTTAATATTTTTATAAAGAAGAATATTTAGAATATTTAATATAAAGTAATAAATAGAAAATATTAAAAAGTAATTATTTGATTTAATTCTTATAAATAATATATTTATTTATTTATTACTAAATTTAAATATTCAATTACTTATTTAAATAGCAACGATTACTAATTTAAACCAAAATAATAAATAAATGAGTTCAGATGACTTAAACACAAAGTTAATAAGTAAACCTTCAAAAGTATTAACAGGGAGAGAATTAATAGAAAGAAATAGACTTACTAAATGGACATACGATGTTTTAATAAACGAAATGGATAAATGGGCATATGCTAGAGGAATGTTTTTCTTCGCATTAATGGCTTTCTTTCTTGGAAACAACATTAATATATATTTATGGTTATTTATCCTTATAACTGCTTATGTTTTGACTTATAGAGCTATCCGCTGGTGGGTTGATAGATACCTTATGTATATGATGGAATTCTGCTATTTTGGTATATCACTCTTAATAATGTTTATCGTAATATTCCCACAAAATAAAGAAATGCGGTTAACAACATATATTTATGCTAGCGGTGTAATGGGAAATTCAGTTATTATATTTGGTAATCAAGCTCAGTTTGCTAATACAGACCTTATTACTTCATCATAGTTACATACTTTTCCTATTATTACATCATGGGCTATAAGATGGAGACATTTAATATATCCTTCTTATATTTTAGACTCACTTTCTTTTAATTTGTTAAATATGGAAACTCTTGTTATTGAAGATAAAGTAAAATTATTATTCATTAATCCATTATCATTTTGGATATTTTGGGCTATTTGTTACAGAATATTCTATTGTATTTTCGATAAGCCTAAATACTCAAATGGAGTTAAAGATTTTAAGAATATGGCATTTTTACCCAAAAGTAGTTATGGAGATTTAGAATATTTCACTATAGAAAAGTATTTACTTCAACACTTATTTTTTTATCTGATCAACTTTCCTATTGCCTGGTTGAGTCTTTATTATTTTTATTTTAATTCGTTTTATATCTTATTTATAATGATTATGCTTTTATGGAATGCAACGAAAAATAATGAAGAATTTGTAAAGAAAAAGCTCGAAAATGATATTGATGATATTAATGAACTGAAAAATGAAAAAACAGATTAGTAGAAGTAATAAGAATAATTACAATAATTACAGATATAATAAATAGATTATTATTATTCTTATATTAAACCATACTTTTTCAACAAGTTTCAAATTTTCAAAAAATTTTTGATTTAAGTATTTGAATTTATAAATAAATTAATTAAATCAAAATAATAACTAACTAAAATCATATTTAAATTTAAATAATTTGAATTTATATTACAAATATTAATAATAATAATTAATGGACATGGACGAGGAGGAAGATTTAATTTTAAACTCACGAAAGGATTACTTTAATAAAAATTCCAATCGAATGGACTTACTTAAACTAAGAGAAGACTCTAGACTTAAATTACGAAAACAACATATAGATTCTGTATTTAGCAAACACAGAAAAATCACATCTAAACAGCAAACAGAATTTCGAATTAATAAGTCAAATTTAAAGATTGATGAAGTTACCTTATATAGAAACTTTAATGATTTTAGTAGTGATGAAATGATATCTTTTTTATTATATAACGATAATAACTTTATTAAATTTGGATTATTAATACTTCAAGACAAAATAAGTAAGGAGAAAGATGATGATTTAAGTTTAGCCAAATTAGCTAATTATTTGAAAAGTACTGGTATAATTGATATTCTCTTTGAATTATTAAGAAGTGATGATATTAGTATACAAGTAAGTTATAATAATTAATATAAATAGAATGAATCGATTTTATGCTTGATTAACCTAAGTTATGTTGAAGATTCTCCTGTTTATTTAAGTTTAATTAGTAAGGAAAGTAATTATGTTAGTAAGGATAAGGGTTGTAGTAATGAGAGTATTAATGTTGTTTATAATTTACTTAATAAATACAAAAATTATAACGATCAAAATAACAATAATAATGATAAGAACAATCACGCGGAAATAATAGAAAATATACTCTTATTACTAAGTAATATTCTTGGAGAAAAATTTGTCTCATTAGTAAATATTAAAGGAGTAGAATATAATAACTTTAAAGAATTCTTTATAAAATCTATACTATATAATAAAATAGTTGAAATAGCATTAAATGAAAACAGTAATGTTGTCATTATGAAATATATTGCGAGTTTAATATACAATCTTTTAAAAGATGGAAAGTACGGAAAGTTAACAGAATGGGTAACATATTAACATTGTTAAAATGCTTAACATTATTAATTCTTATAGATCAACCCACTTATCATAATTTTAACTAGATATTATTTATATAAACCAGATGACATTATTCTTAAAGATTTTACAATTAAAGCCTTCAAAAATATTTCTCATTATGGCTCAGAAGATCTAGATTTAATCAACAATCTACTTCTTAGTAAAATTCATTTATATTTTATTGAGGATATTATTAAAGTTAATGATAGTAATAGTGACAGTATTAGTAATTGTAATATCATTACAAATAAAGAAGACACTAAAACTATTACTACTGAAAGGAAAAACAAAGAAAATTCATTAAATAATATAATTTCACACATTCAAACTACTCAAACTACTCAAACTACTCAAACTAATCAAACTACTCAAACTACTCAAACTAACTACGATTCTTATATCGATAATGGAATTGGCTTAGTCGGCAATATACTATTTTTCGAAAGTGATTATACAGACACAATTAACTCTGGTCTACTTACATTTCTTGCTTATTTTCTTGATTATAATTTTATATCAGATTATTATAGATCTTCTATACATTCTACTATATTTCTAATTTTAAACAATGCAGTTAGAACAACTAAAGGAAATATCATCGATAACATTTTTCATACTAACATAATAAAGAAAATACAATATTGTTTTTTCTTAAAAGATTTTAATACAAAAAAAGAAGCAATAAACTTATTTAATTGTATGTTACATTATCTTGAAATTAACAAATTAAATTTAGAATATATCGATACAATATTTAAGGATTATATAGCAATTCTACAGTTTTATGATGATGAAAATAATAGTGATGTTGAGATATTATATATAACTTTAAAAGGAATTACTTACTTTTTAAATAGTAATGATTGTAATGATAGATTTAAACATATTTTTATTGATCAAGGGGGAATAGAAACTTTATTTAAATTAACTGATCATCAAAATTCTAATTTTTCAGATTATGTAGAAAAAGTGTTAGAAAAATATTTTAGTGAATTAATGATCGAAGAAGATATATTAAATTAGATTATAGATTAGACTATTTATTTGAGTATTGTAGATATCTTTAAATTGTTTACTATATTAATTAATGTAATTAATAACTTAGTAATTAAGTAAATTATTTAATAGTCTTCTCACTTATTATATTTATAGTAATTGTAAGTAATGTTTTATTATTTATTATTTGTTCTTTATTATTTATTCTTTATTATTATTTATATTAATTAATGTTACAATCAGAAAAACTTAACCTTTCTCAAAAAAATGAGTTTGTATAATTATTTAATATTAGATAGAAGTACTAGTTAAACATGTAGAACGAAACGAGAATGAAAATGTTGAAAGTCTAAACAAAGTCTTAGATTTATTAAATATTAACAAACAAAACGCAAATGAAATTAAAACATGTATGGGTAATAAATTTAACACAAGTGAAATTCAGTCACAAGTTAAGGAAGAAAGGAAAAGCCCGTCATTAATAGCTGAGAATAGATTTTATGATATTAAATGGGAGATTATATTCGAAGATACTTCTTCATTTTGTGCAAATATTAATTCTCTTAAGATTTTAGTTAAATTAATGTTTATTAACATAAATTCTCTAGAAAAACAATCAATTAGTTTAATTTTTGACGAGAAAAAATTTGAGGTAAATAACAATTGATCTAAATAAATATTTTATTAATTATTAGGATTTCTTTGAGGATTTTAAGAAGTTAAGCAAATATTTTTAAATAGTGTTCATTGTTCATCTTAATAATAAAAATAACTTATAAAAGAAATCAAATAACTAATATCTTAATAAAACTTAATAATCTTTAATAGATTAATATAACTTAAGAAATATTCTTTATAATTCATAAATTTGTATATTTATTTTTCTTAACAATAGTTAACAATATAATAGGATTTATTTTTCTTCTTCTTAGCTTTATTTATATACGTCTTTTGTTTACGTTCACTTACTTTTTTATCTTCATCAATATCCATTTTATCTTCATTCTTTACTACTTTCTTTATTTTTTTGGGTTTTTTAACTGACTCAAGACCATCATCGTCTAATTTCATCGTATCATTTTTATAAATTTGATTAAGGTCAATAACCTTATTTTCATTATCCATTTCAACATCGCCATCTTCAAGTTCACCTTTCATTGCTTTGCTTAATCTTTCTTCATAGTCTAATTTCTTAATATTTCTGTCTTTCATTCCTCTTTCTCTAATTAAATAATCTGGATTGACATAATTAGATCTCTTATCAATGTAAATTGGTTCTGGGTGTTGATGGAAAACAGCGTTGGGATCATTTGGGAATCTAAATGCGCTTTTTTTATTTGTAATGATTTCTAAGGTAATAATGTTAACGTTAATATTATTGTAAATTTAGTTGTTAAGTAGTGTTAAATATATTTATTATTGTTATTTATACCATCATCTCCTGTTCCGTAACATCTCTTCATTAGTCTTGCTGAAGTATCGTCTAATCTTTTTTTATATATTTCTAAATAAGTTATTAAGATATATAATGTTTTTGTTTATTGCTTATTATTTATTGTATTTTTATAGTTTATAGTTATGTTTATAGTTAGTTTAATTACTTTCCCATAAGACTTTCCTTTTAATTCCTTGATTTCTTTTATGTGTTTTGTTGTGAACTCCTTTTGCCATTGTTTAAATGATATTAAATTTTTATCAATTGTTATAAATATTAAATTGTTTTATTGATTAATTAATATTATTAATTATTAGGAGGAAAATATTATTTAGAAATTATTTAGTTTATAGATAATTGTAGTTTTGAATAAGTAAGTATATCGAGTTCAATATGAATTAAATTAGTAATTAAAGTAATATTTAGATGTTTAAACAATACAATCAGAATAGTATTACTCAATTTTAATATGTACTTAACTTAAATTAATGCCTATTTTATTTAATGATACACACAATTTATAAAAATAAAAAATGTTAAGTACATTCACTTAATATACTTAACATATATTTTTTCACATTTTTATGTAACAACTAACTGTAATATGATTTCATCATTTATTCCTTTTATAATATATCATTAGTATAAGATAATAATATTTATAATATGTTATAAAACATAATTACTAAATACTTACTATTTTAAATGTATAATATATATTTAATATTATATCTTAATTATTTTATCATATTAAAAATGGTAAATTTTATTAGTAATCTCAGGTAAAAAAAGCAAAGAAAGGAACTATTTATACCCAATCCCAAGTTAAGAAACTATCCGAAAAGCATCCATTATGCCAAGCCACTCCCAGAAATTTCAGACTTGGAAACCACGTTAAACCCAGTATTGTAAAGTCAAGATTTATCAGATGGCCCAGATATGTCCAAATCCAAAGAAAGAAAAGAATTCTTCTTAAAAGATTAAAAGTTCCCCCCGCAATTGCTCAATTTTATAATCCATTAGACAAATCTACTAGTATGATATAATTTTATAACATAACATAAATTACTCTATAGCCAATACTTTATTTAAGCTATTAAGAAAATATGTTCCCGAAACAAGAAAGCAAAAGAAAGACAGATTAAAAAACTTAGCTAAGAAACAAATTAAAGAACAAAAGACTAAAACAGATAAACCAGTCACTCTTAAATTTGGTTTAAATCATATTACATACTTAATCGAACAAAAAAAAGCAAAATTAGTTATGATTGCTAATGATGTTGACCCTATTGAAACTGTATTATTTTTACCAACTTTATGCAGAACCTTTGATGTTCCATTCTGTGTAGTTCAAAGTAATATAATATATTAAATAATTAACTAATTAATTTAGACAAGGCAAGATTAGGTGAATTAGTTAACAAAAAAAGAGCTACAGCTCTTGCATTAACCGACTTCAAGGAAGGACAATCTGAATTAAACAACATTGCTAGAGTATGTAAAGAATCCTTCAATAATACACTCCCAACTCATAGAAATCCAGATTTAGGATTTAAATCATTAATGAGAGAGAAGAAACACCAAAAAATGCAAAATCAAGCATAATTAAATAAAGTGAAAGTGCAATACTATTAAAATTTCACAACAATTATTTATATTTTATCTTATAATTATTTTGTTATTGTTATAATTATATTTGATTATTAAGTTATAAAATAATTATAAACAATTTAAAATAATTTAAAATAACTTAAATAGTATAATTTATAGTAAATAAATATCATACTCGATAAAACTCCATAAAGTACTTAGTTACTTCTAACTATTGTACAGATCAATAAATACAGATCATTATATTAGTCAAATTCGAAAGCGTTATGAAATTTCAAATTTGGAATATTTTCATCAGGCTCTGTTTGAATAGTATGCATATTTGATTGAATATGATTATTAGGTATATTTTGTTGTTCAGGTATTTTACTTTGTCTTAAATTTTTACTATTAGTTGGTATTTTAATAATATTTTTATTCACGCTTTTAATTTTTGAAATTGGTAATGTTATTATCTTTGCATTTTCACACAAATCAATTTTATCCATTCTATCCATTAAATCATTTTCATTACAGTCTGCGTAGTCATCATCGATATCAAGTTCTTTATCTTTGGGAATATTACATAATTTTGGGCTTATTGATGGTATTGAAGTTGATTGGACTGGAATTAATGTATTTTTCTTTTGGATTATTAAATTTTTATTATTATTTTTAATATTAGCAGGTGTTACAGAAGTTATCGTTGTTTTAATATGGGATTCGATTTTACTTACTTTTTCATTTAATAAATTTATTTTATTATCCTTAACTAACAACTCTTCCTCTTCTTTTCTTGATACAAACTTCATTAAATCAACTACTTCTTTAATATTTTGTGAAGAGATATTAAAAAAAGTTTCATACTTTTTTAGCCTTTGTTCAGACTCTAATGCGATTAAATTATCAAAGTAGCAATTATTGCTATTATAACTATTACTATTATTGTTACTGGCACTATTACTATTATTACTATTACTAATAGTATCTCTTATATTTTTATTTAGGATATCGTTTATACAAATTGATTTTTGATTACGCTTTGCCTGTATTACTTCATTACAAAGTTTTTCTGTTTCTTTATTTAATTTTTGGGAATTGTCAATAACTTTAAGTATGCTGTTAACGTCTTTGTCATTACTGTTTATGTTGTTATTAATAATTGTGTTATTATTGTTATTAATAGTATTGGAATCATTGTTATTGTTCTTATTTGTTATGATAGCTTGACTAAATATATTATTTTTATCAGGAACGAGTAAGTTACAAATACTATTAGATTGTTGTAATAACACTTGAAAACTTTGCAATATGTCAACTATTTTCTGGTTAGTATTTCCAGTACTACCACCTGTAAGAATATTGTTTATATTATTAATATTATTATTAATATTGTCTATTGAGAGCTGTTGTAAACTAAGTTGTTGAATACTTTGTGTACTAGATAAAAATCCAGACAAAGTAGCTTTATTATTACTATCTGAATTTGTAATAGAGTTCGTTATTGATTGGCTATACCTTTGCTCTAGCGAGGACTTAGACGAATTACTACTTCCAGTTATATCATTTGTTTTTTTTAACTTTAGATATAATTTATCATCAGATTTTCTCAAAAGTGCATTAGAAGAAGTTTTCACTAAGTTAACTTGTTCATTGTTATCTTTTTTTAATCTTTGCAGTAAAATTATCTGATTATTACTATTATTTTTTATCGCTATATATTATTAATATATATTATTATTTAATAGTACTTATTTTCTTGTTCTTCACATTTGTAAATTCAGGTATTTCATTCGATGATTTTTTCTTCATTTAATTTTGACAAAAATTTATAAACAAATATATTTATTATAAATAAAATATAATTATAAATAATTAGGGACATATAATAACTTATAATATTTAAAAAGTTATAATTAAAAATATATGAGTTATAATTGAAATATAATTCTTATTAATACTTTTTCTTATTAAAAATGTTATAATAAGTAAATGGATTCAAAAGTAGATACTAGCAATACTTTCAAATTTAAAGACATTAAAGAAATATTTGAATTGAAAAATAAAGAAAGTTTTGAGTTTTACTTGGAGTCTATATTCCCAGATTTATGTTCATATAAAAATAATACAACTTTAGGAATTTCCAAAACAAAATTAATTGACTTTTTGAAGCTACCTATTTTTATTTGCGAAAAGTTGTTCGATATCATAAAAGAGAGTGAAGACTCAACTTATATATCACTAAATAGTTTAAAAAATTGGATGTCGAAGCTATACTTCGGAGATTTCGAGGAAACTGCCGAAGTTATTTTTAATTTATATGACTTTGATCATGATGGATTTATTATCAAAGATGATATAAAATTAATGCTACAGTTCTTGCCGCTTAAAACTGATAAAACGAAAATTGAATATAAATATCAATTAGAATCATTAGATGAACTTGATGAGATCCTAACAGATATATTTACTAATCGAACAGAGCTTAACTTAAAAGACTTTATAAGAATAGTTATGACAAAATCGGACATTTATTTACAAATTTTATGTTTTCTTTACAAAAAATGTCCATTTCAAGAAAAAAGTATAAAAATATCAAAGAAAATCTTTTCCAATAGCAGCACAAACCTTATCACATTTTCTAAAATTAATGAAAATGAAGAAATTGGCAAGCTAGATCAGTACTTCTCTCCTATTCATAAAGTTAAAAAGAATAATACGAATAATATAACCAATTTAGGCTCTCCGTCAAATGAAGTTAAGTTTAATTCCCCATCTGCTCATACTAAATTCTCGCCTGTTAGAGATTTCTTTGCTAAGTCACCCAAAAGCCCTATGAGTGAGAAGAGTCCTTCAAAAAATCCTATGTTAAGTAATATGGAAGTAAGTCATAGAAGAGGTTCTAAGTTTAAAAAAGAGGCAGAAAAGAAGAGGACGTCTTTTACTGAAAAGAATTCAGCTGAGTTATCAGGCTTAAAAGGTATGGTAAGATTTCCAAACGAAGTAATAATCGAAAAAACAGAAGATCAATTAATAACTAAAAGGAGAACAGTTAACATTAAGAAGAACTCTTTTAGTAAACCAGACATTTATCTAGAAAAAGTAAAAACTATTAAGCATAATGACCTTAATATCGCCAACTTATTATCAGAAATAGACAGGGAAAAAGATTTAGAGTTAATAGATTTTCCAGAACAAGATGAGCAAAAGGAAATCGAAAAGAATATTATTTTTGAAGGTCTCGTTTATAGACCTTGTTTGATTGATCAATTTAATGTTAATGATGTATATATATGTAATGAAAATAAGAGCAAATTTACATTATACAAACAATGGATGGTTTTAATTGGAGAAGAAATATACACTTACAAAGATGAGACCAAAAGTGAACTGATTAAAATGCACAACCTGTCTGGAAGCTTAATAAAGGAAAATGGGGTTCTAAATATTAAAGACGTGGAATATTATTACTTTTCAATAATATTTACAAACAAAACTAGGACTTATTTAATTCCAAACAAGCAAAATGCTAAAGAATGGACATCGATACTAAGGAAAACATTAAATTATCATAATTTCTTTGATCATTATGAGATAATTGATGATTTAGATGAAGGTCATTTTGGATTAGTCAAACTTGGAGTACATAAATCAACAGGAGAGAAAGTAGCGATAAAAATAATTAAAAAAGGAAATATGTCTGAAAAGAATCTTGGTTTAGTACAGACTGAAATCGACATACTAAAAATTTGCAAACACCCAAGTATAGTCAAATTCCTTGACCACTTCGAAAACTCAGAGTATATATTCATTGTAACAGAATACTTCGAAAACGGCAATTTAAAAAAATACCTACGAAGAATCAACTACAAAATGAATGAAAAAGTAGCTTCAAAAATAGTAACACAGGTTTGTTCAGGTTTAAAATACTTACATAATTATGGCATTGTTCACAGAGACATCAAACCAGAAAATATAATGGTTGCTCATACAGGAGCTAACTTCTTTGTTAAAATACTTGATTTTGGCTTAAGTAAGATACTCGGTTCTAAAGAAAAAGCTAGCGAAGGATGCGGTACCTTGCTCTACGTAGCCCCTGAGGTCATTAGCATTAAGTCATATAATCACTTAGTCGATGTATGGAGCTTAGGAGTTATGCTTTATCATATGTTATCAGGTGACTTCCCTTTCAGCTCATCTTCTAACCAGTCTTTGAAGGAACAAATCCTTAAACAGTATGTTAGTTTTTATGGAGGAATTTGGAGACAGAGATCTCAGAATGTAATGGAATTAATTAAACGCTGTCTTGAAAAAGATACAAAAGATAGAATCTCAATAGATGATATTTTAAATTCTAAATGGATGAAAGAGGCTGAATTAGAAAAATGATAAAGATATATTAATGTTGAAGGTAGATTGAATACATTTTTATACAAAATATATAATTTAAGTTTTAATATTTTATAATTTATAGTAATTATTATAATATATATTTTATAATAATAAAGTAGAAGAAATTAATATGATATTAAATTATAAATTGTAATTAATTAAATTAAATAGTTAATATACTACAATACTATTACATAATCACTACAGTTATTAAATTTCTTTATCTATATCATATATTCTTCATTCTTACATTTGATTATTAACTTGGCGTCTTATAAATACTATCTTCTTCTTTTGTAAAAATCTTACTGTATAAATTTAACTTAGAACTAGTAGTATTTATACTATTTCTAAGTTTATTTCCTAATAGACTAGTATCTACTTTATTGCGATTATTATTAGCTTTATTTTCTTTATTTTCTTTATTTTCTTTATCATCCTCTAAAGTATTTTCAGGTACCAAAGATGATCGTAGTTCGTTAATATCTATTGACTTCTTTGGGTTTTGTTTATATAATGGTAGGTTAACCTCATTATTTCTTTCGTTTCTTTCGTTTCTTTCATTTCTTTCATTATTTATATTATTTGTTGTAGTGTTAAGAGCATTATTATAAGAATTAACATTTTTTGTATTATCTTTCATAATTAAGTTATTTGATAGGTTATTAGAAAGCTCATTAAGATCTATACTTGGTAAAATATATTCTTGTCTTACTCTAAGAGGTAATAGTGATGAATATATATTATCGTCATTTGAACATCTAATATTTATTATATCATAATACCTTTCCTCATTTTTGGATATATAGTCTTCTAACTTAACTATATTAACATTATTACAGTTGATTATCGATTTATTATGATTGTAATCTAAAAATAATAAATTTAATTACAAAAGTAGTCATTATTGCTATTTCTATTATTAAGATTTGAACAATAAGACTTAGTGGGATTTACATCTCCAATTTTATTATTATAAGTATTGAAACTTGTTGTATTTGTTGGAAATGTTAAGTTAACTGGGTATTTTGATTTATAAGTATTAGTATTATCAGTTTGTTTAGTATTGTTATCATTATTATATGAGGTATGACCATTATTTGTATGAGTTACTACAGGGTAATCGGTATTAAAATTAGGATCATTATTAGTATGTCTTACATTATCACCTATAACAATAAATATAAATAAATAATATTTAACTAAAACTATTACCTTTACTATTTCCAATAATCTTATTTTTGTAGTCAGCTTCTTCTCTAAGTTTATTAAATTGAAAAGCAATAGTTTCATTTAGACGACTAAATAAACAAGAAATCTCCTTAGTAATTTTTTCAAACGCACTTGATTCTTGATAATTCATCAATACTTCAGAATTTAGTTCTAGACTCGGTCTAAATTTCAAATTAATATCCTTATTCATTTCTAAATCAGTCTCCTTGTCTTTTTGTACACTTTCTAGTCGTTTATTGAGGTAATCTATTATTTTTCTTTTCTTATTGTTATATA
>Ga0100378_1004063_pt1 | contig 13786 bp, 19 predicted proteins | sample CryGeymeta201502_FD_81535 | JGI IMG/M metagenome (GOLD analysis project Ga0100378, IMG submission 81535) | Groundwater microbial communities from Crystal Geyser aquifers in Utah, USA - Crystal Geyser metaG 2015-02 | ecosystem: Environmental > Aquatic > Deep subsurface > Groundwater | place: USA...
ATTAAACATATTATTAAACATACATAAAAAGGATCTTTAGGCACATTTGCATATTTATTTTTTTCTAAATAGTCTATTTGTGATTGTCCATGTTTATACACATTATCATTCATTACATTTAATCTATTCTTATATTCGAATTCGTTTTTTAGAAATAGTCTATTTTGAGCGTCCATATTAAGGTTATCAAAATTACGCTCTTCTAATAACTTCTTCTTTTCCTCCTATAATAATATTAGTATTAGTATTATTTATATTATTTTATACTTCCTTTCTTTGTCTAAGCTTTTCTTGTTCTAATTTTTCAATAATAATTCTATTTTCCTTATCTTTTAGCCGTTTTATATTATCAATCTGTTTTTGATGTTCTAAAAGCTCTAGTTGTTTCTTTTCCTCAAATAAATTAGTCTGTTTATCATTAAACTTAAAATTAAAATGTTCATTTTGCTCTCTTTTTAGCTCTTCACCATATAAATAATTATATTTTTTCAATTCTTTTTCCTTTTCATTTTCAATTTGTTTTAAATTATTAAATTTTATTCGATAATCATTATTTTCTATATTTTGAAGTCTTTTATCGTAGTCAAATTTATCATGTTTGATTTTCATAAGAATATTTAAATCTTCCCTATAATGATAATTAAAGATAATTAAGTAATTTTACTTTAGTTCCTTCTTTTCTAATCTTTCGATCTCTTTCTCATTATCAAAAGTAATTAAATAAGGACTGTTACTGTTAATTGGAGTTTTTAGATTATTCAAATTGTTATTTATGTTATTATGTCTGATATTTCTTGATGGAAAATCAGAATTAAGTCTTGTATTAAGTTTTGTATTACTACTATAATTATTTATATTAGGTTCTGTCGTTGTATTAAAATTCATTTTTAATTAATAACAAAATAATTACAAATAATAACTTATTTTTTTAATATAATTATTAATGAATTAATATTAATGAATTTTATTATATAATAAAATTCAATATGAGTATAATTTATTTAAAAGACTCAAACTTGAAAATGATTTCAATCATAACATCAAGTTATTAGGTTGAAACTTATAAAGTTACAATTTAGATTATCATTTTGATTTTGATTTATTTCTCAATTAATACATTTTTGCATTATAGTTCTAGCTATAGATAGTTATATTATGATAAAAAAAAATTTCAATTAATTTATCTAGTTTTTCGTTTTTCTTTTCTTTGTTTTATAAACTTTAAAGTTTTGATTTCATTTCTCTCATGGCTTTTTATAATTATTAAAATATAAAATAATTGAATAAAAGAAATAATTAATATGGACTGATCGAACACACCAAAGAATTATTATAAATTCTCAAGCTTGGAGTCAGTACTGAAATAAACAGATATTTATTTCAATGATTAAATATATGAAGACTAATTATAAATATTTATGGTAATTATAATATAATTTATTTTATTTATTAATGTTATTATTTATATTATTATTGTTATTTAGTTCTATATTATTAACTTCAATAAAATTGATTGTAACTCCTTTAATAAACGCTAATACTAAAGTTTGATAGTTCAGGTTTAACTGATGTACTTCTTTAATAATTATTTGTATATCTTTTAAGGAAATTGTTTCACTATCAATCAATTTAATTATTTGATGTATTTTAATTGATTTCATATCAGCTAATTTCTCGAAAGTGCAGTAAATATTCTTTATATTCATTGTGACGTTAGGATTTTCATGTTTTTCTTTAGTATTATTGCTTATAATGTTTATATTATCTTTGTCATCTTTGTCGTCTTTGTCATCTTTGATATTTGTTAATGATATTGGATTTATTATGTTTTCTAAGCAACATACTATTTTTCCTGATCTTCTTATATAAGAATACAAATAATTATTATGTAAGTTAAAGTTATTTTTGGTAATTTCTAATATAAATATAGATTTGTTACTTTCTTGATTTTCTTCACCTTCTTTAGCTATAATTTTATTGTTTTCGTTAATTATTCTATCCTTTATATCCTCACTACTATTTATTTTGCTTAATATTTCATTTTTTTCATTGACAAGATGAATAAGTCCTATTTGTGAAAGATAACAATATTCTTCTGGTGTTATAAATAGTAATTTATTCTTTATTGTTCCGAATGATTCAAATTTAGAAAAATCGTAATTCTTAATGTAAAACTGAGAATAATAAATGATTTATTATATATAAACAAAATTTAATTTGATTACCTTTTGACAATCTCTGTCGTAACAACATTTATAAATTCCCCTAATTAAATATAATAAGATAATTATAAGTTAGCTATATTAAGATTACTTATTTTTATTCTCTTCGTTAGAATTATTAGAACTATTAGAATTTGTTAGTTTATCTATTGGTGTAATTTTAAGACAATTTTTATTCTTTTCGTAAAAATCTGAAAGTTCCTTATAGTATTTTTTTGCATCTTCTCTATTAGAATGTTAATTATATTCTTATTATCATATTTATTATTACTTTTCTTTATCAGTCATAGTAAAATTCTTAGATTTTCTTTTATTTGGAAGTTTTTGCATAATATTGATTTGTTATTAATTAGTTAATATATAATAATTATTCAAAATTACTTATATCTCAGTTTATATATAAAGTAATTAATAATTATTTCTAAATAATTTAAATACCATACTTAATATTATAAAGTTATAATAAGCATCTATTATCTATTTATCATTATATCATTAAAACAAACTCATCAAATTAAACTTAATTTACTCATATCTCAACAAATTTATACAATATATGACTAAATTCAACCAAAAAAGTTAATTTGATCAAATAATAACATAATATTAAATTAACTTGATCAAAATTAATAATACATAATAAAACCTAATAAAATTATCATTAATTAAAAACAATAACATATTAACAATAACATAAATTAAACACAATAACATTAACACAATTAAACATTTAATACAATTTAAAATTTAAATTTAAAAATACATGCGTTAATATATTAAAATAAAATTAAATAATAATTTATTGTTTATCAATGTTTAAATAAAATATATTATGTGATAAATAAAGTACTCTTTCTGAGCAAAATCATCTTAAACCATCTAAAATTTTTCTTACTAATATACCAAAATTAATACAAATAATCATTATTCTACTCGCTGTCTTCATCTTCTCCAATGAAAAATGCCCTATCTTCTTTTTCATGCCGTTTTAAGTAGTTTTCAGCTAATTGTTCTTTTACTCCTTGTGTATTTTGATCTGATTTTTTGGTTTTGAACATATAGTTGAAGATTATATAACTAATTAGAAAGGCGGCCATTAGAACGACATGTGAATTTTCTTCTAAGTATTTATCACATTGATGTATATTTAAAATGAGTGATTCGAACATTAATTTAATTTATTATTATTGATTTATGAAACTAGTTTATTTATAATGTATTATCCGTTTCTAACTGATATTTTTTTGTAAATTTACTGAAAGTTATTTATTAATAATTATTAATTTACATTTATTAAATTTATTTATGTAAAAATGAAATTTATTTGTTGAAACTGCTTGAAACTATATGAAAAAGTACTTAAGTTATGAATAAGTTTAAGTTATATAGATTTAATATTATTATTATTATTAATTATTATTTATTTATGGATTTATATGTTTCTATTTCTATAAATTCTATATCCATATTCTCGATTCTACAATTCATCAATATCTATATTATAATGCTTTAAATGTTCTCTCGAAAAATTCTTGTTTAAATTAATTAACATTTTTGAAGTCAAGTATAACTGCTCTTCAGTACTATAATCCGAAAACACTCCCGGTAGAACACCAACTGAATAGAGATGATATAAAATCATACCACAAGATACAGAGAGATTGTAACTGCATTCAGAAAATCCAAAATGAGGTATCATTATTTGATAATCGCTCAACTTGCGAGCAAAATTACTTATTCCTCTTGCTTCATTACCAAATACTATAATTAAACTTTTCTTTTTTGTTTTATTAGTTATTTCTCCATCAAGAAATGCTCCTTTAAGAAAGATTCTTTCAACAAATTCTTTATTTAGGGATTTACATAAATTTTCTTCGTTAAATTTCTTTTTTAGGTTGACAATTTCATCTTTAGTTAATACATCTGAAAATAATAATTTATCAATTGCTTCTTTTGATTTTAGTCTTTCGTTTTCGTCGAATTTATGTATAAGGGATTTAAAATCTAGATTTTGTATATTCATAGATTTAGGACCTATATCAGTAGATATTATTATAGGATCATATTCTTGCTTTATTAATGATATACAATGTGATAATTTATTATGCCTATATTTATTTGTTAAAATACTTTATTATTACGATTGAATATCTAGCCATTTTATCGAACCTTTATTTGCTTTGTTACTTCTACTTTTAAAGATTTTTGCGCTCGCACTATTTTCTTCAATACTGTTTAGAAGTAAATTATCATATTCTTGTATAATATGAACAGTATTAACTCCAAAACTCATTGCAGTTCTTAGACATGCATGCTAATTTAAATTAATTACACATAAATTTTTTCTTACTGCATTGTAAGGATTAGATATATTCTCAAAAATAAGTTGAATTTTATTAGTCTTATATGAAAAGTAGTCGCTTATATGAGAGCGCTTTTCTTTTCCAATCATTGGTGATAATTTATATATAATTTTCAAGTAGTTTTCAATTTTACTATTCATTTAAATTTGAATAGCTATTTTAATATATTATTTAATTTTATATATTAATTTATAATAATATTACTTAATTTATAAAATGAAATGAAATAATATAAAGTTATAACAATATTACTATTATTATATATAACTTGTTAACATAAATAAAAATAAACAATTGTTATAATATATTTGTATCTAAATCAAAACTTTATCATGAGTTAATTTCATTTAGTACATTTAAATGGATTAAGCATATTGATAAACTTGTCAAATCCAGATAATTGTTTTTCTTCCTCTTCTTCGGTAATTTTCTTTGCTTTTTCTAGAATGTATATAGTTTCATAAATTTGTTTAGTGTCTTTTAATATTCTACTTTCTCTATTAGTTTCATTTGTAAATTTTGACTTTTTAATACTTTCTTCTAAATTAAGTTTCTTTTTATCTCTATTAATAAATAAGTAAGTAATTAAATAAGTAATAAATAAATAAATACCTTGATGTCTTTGGCTTAAACGTAAATATAGTTTCTTGACTTGCCATATAATCATTCTTTTTTGGTTTGTTTATACTGTTTCTATTTTCCTCTAAAGTGTTTAAGTGAAGTTCTCTGTATTTATTTTGAATACAATCGTAATTCGTATTGATTTTTCTATGTTTTCTTGTAGTTAAATTATTTGAAGTTTCATAATGTTTATCATGATCTTTTTTCCAAATATTAAATCCTTCGTCATCTTCTTCGTCACTTTCATATACTTTACAATCAATAGTTTGGAAACTTAATCTTGCATTTTTATTATCAGAACGATTACTACTCTTATTATTAGTATCAGCATTGGTTCTACTATTAATATCAACTAAATTTAGCTTTTTGATCTCTAAGTTACTACCAGGTATTTTTTTATTCAAATTTCCTAATGTATTATTACTATTCATATTATTAATATTGTTATTAAATTCATTAACTTCCATTGAATTATATTTTACACCTAGAGAAAGATTACTGATATTAGTATCCTTGTCTTGACTTTCGTCATTGTTATCAATTTGATTATGATTTTCAATTATATTATTTATTACAAAATCATAATTTTTATAAGTTGCATCAAGATCTTCTATTCCTTTATCAATTTCTTGAATGTCTTTTAGTAATGAAGTCGGTTTAATATTTTCGTTTGATTTGTTAATATCGTTAAATTGAGGTTCAATGTCTTTATCGTATAGATTCCTGTTAACTTTTATTTTTGTGGTAATATCTTGTTTTATTTCGTTATCGTATTTTTTATTTTCATTGTCAAATTCTAATAAGGAAGTTATTAATTCTTTTGATGTTCCTGGAGTTTTTTTGTTAGTTTTATCATTAATATTTTCATTATTAACATTTTCATTAACTATAATCTTTTTACTTGTTTTATCTGCAATAATTACAAAATAAAAATACTTTTTTCCTGTACTTTGTTTAATACTTTATCAAACAGAGACATTTCATTATCTGAATTTTTAAGATATTTAGCATTTGAATTATCTTTATAATCCCTACTTGTTTTATTCCCATTAATTTCTAGACTATTTATATTAACATATAATGGATTTTCTTTTTTGCTTTGATATTTACTTAGTTTATAATGAATTTCTTTGGTTTCAACTAAAATGATTATAAATAAATGATAAATGATTGGTATTATAATTAATTACCTAGATTTTCTTTCTCTTTCTTTTCTTCATTTCCTCTAATTGTTAATTTATTTGAAGTTATGTTTTGGGTTTGCATTTTTATAAAATTATTTTCTTTATCATCATTAATATCGCTTATTTCATCATTTATTTCATTGAGATTATTGTTATTAGCTGAACATCTTTCTTTTTGGTTTTGTTCTATGTTGGTATTAATAACTATTTCGCCTTTACTTGAATCTTCTATTACACTTTCTTCACCTTTACTTTCACTTTCACCTTCTGCTTTAAATCTTCTATATTCCTTTTCGAATCCCAATACCCATGGGTGATTAAATATTTCCTTAATTTTAATTCTGTTCTTTTCAATAGGGCAAAGTAATTCTAATAGATAAATAATTATATTAATTTCAATAAAGTTTAGTTACTTGTAATAAGATTAACACAATCTTCACTTAAGTCAGTTCTTTCTATTTCGAATTTGAATTTTATAATGTTTTTTAATATTTCTACATAGCTTTCGTCGTCTTTTATAAGTTCTTTATTGTTATTGTCTTTTGCCTAAGGAAATTAATAAAACTTATTATGTTAATATATTACCCTAAATGGAGAGTAACCATGTAAGAGTTCATATAGTAAGATTCCTAGCGACCAAACGTCAATGCATTGATTGTAAGGTTTATCTTTTACAATTTCAGGGGCCATATATTCGTAAGTTCCGCAGAATGTTGTTCTAGAACCAAATGACATCTCTACACACCATGTAAAATCTCCTAATTTTATTGTATTATCTTCAGTTAGAAGTAAATTTTCTGGTTTTAAATCTCTATGAACCAAATTATTTTCATGTAAGAACAACAATGCATTTACTGTTTGTATAAAATAGTTAAAAGCTGTTTTTTCATCAAGTTGTTTATGTGTTCTTATAGTATTAAATAACGAGCCATTATTTGCGTATTCTAAAATCTACTAATTAATTAATTAATTTACTAAGAAAAATGCACTATCAGTTTCAATGAAATTATAAAGACGTATAATATTTTTATGATTTAATTTCCTATGAATATTTAACTCTCTATAAACAAAATCTAGACTAGAATTTTCTATTATTTTTGATTTGTTTATCTAAATTAAAGTAAATTTTAATTTATACATGTTTAACAGCAAAAATTTTATTGTCGATTACGTTTTTGGCTAAGAAGACTTCTCCTAGAGTTCCAGCTCCTATTAATTTCTTCTTATTTGTTTTTGTATCAATTATATATTCAAAATTAGTATAGTCATAGTACGGATTATTAACAAACTCGCTTAAGAACTCTCCTTGTTCTATAAAGGGACTTTTTATGGTTGATAATTTCTTCAATGAATATGTTTTCTTTCCACTGTCAATATTTTTACTTTGATGTGATTGAAATACATGATTAATCAAACAAGTGTTGGAACAAAAGAGATTATCACATTTATTACAGTTGTATGTTGTAATAATTAAATTTCTGCATTTGCTAAGATTACAGTTCATTTTTATTTATAGAAAGTAAAAAAATTAATGTATATTTTAATTAGTTTTAATTAATATATAAACGAGTATATTTTAAGACTAACAATTATTATATTAAATTAGCTAAGTAAACTTCGAAAACTAATTTATGTTTTAAGATGTAAGATAATGAATCTTAAAATACATTTATATACTATAAAATAATTCAATTAAGTCTCCAATTCATCAATTATTCCTTAAAAACATGACATTTTTTACTCCATTTATATGTAATATATGTTAATGTCATTATCAATGCCATTCTCAAATATTTTTAATTTATTACGGTATTATAATATAATATAAAATTATTATCAAATTTAAATTAATTTTATTATTTGACAGTCTACACAAATAAACTAAATAAACTTAACCATATTATTTTAACATAAATACTCAGTATTAATTCTCTTAATAAGAATATTATATAATAAATTTACTGAATGGGATCTTTTTTTTCTTCGTTATGGGATAAACTTACAGGTGGTAAGAGAGAAGTTAGACTACTAATGCTTGGTCTCGATGCAGCAGGCAAAACAACAATACTCTATCAATTAAAAATGGGTGACCTAATTAAAACAATTCCAACAATTGGTTTTAATGTAGAAACATTAGAATATAAAGGACTTAACTTTACTATATGGGATGTAGGTGGTCAAGATAAAATAAGAGTATTATGGAAACATTACTATCAAAATACACAAGGTTTAATATTTGTTGTTGATTCAAATGATAAAGATAGAATTGAAGAAGCAGCTGAGGAACTTAAAAAAATGTTAAACGAAGATGAGTTAAAAGACTGTACTGTTCTTGTTATGGCTAATAAACAAGATTTAAATACAGCTTTAAGTCCTAATGAAATAACCCAAAAACTTGAACTTCAAGGATTAAAAGGAAGAAAGTGGTTAGTTCAAGGCACGAGTGCTGTCACCGGGCAAGGCCTGAAGGAAGGTTTAGATTGGATGGCTAATGAATTATTAAAGAAGTAAATTAGTTTGTATATAGTTATATAATTATTATATAATAAGATAATTTGTTTTTGTTAAATAGTCTAGTTGATAATAGTTTAATATGAAGTCTGTATTTTTTAATATGTTTCATAATTCCTATTATTTACCTCAATAAATAATATAAATTTATATAATTTGTATAAATCATTAATTACTATTATAATATTATAAATAAAATTTATCATTATTTATTTAAAATTTACTACTATTAAGTTATAATTATTATATTATAAATTATTTAAAATGGAATTTTCACTCGAACAAGGAATTTTAAATGAAGAAGCTTATTATGTTGATCTAAAATCCGAAATAGAAGAATTTCTCAAAAATGTTTCTACAATGGCATTAAGTGACTTTAAAAAAGAAATAACTGATATGTTTTCGTCATTACAAGCTTCCTTTACAAATTTAAGTAATAATCAAAGACATATTTCTGAGCAACAAGATAAACTTCGCCGTAATGTAAGGAATAAAAATGAAATTATAAAAAGTATTGAGGATGATCAAGAAAGGCAAAGCAATTTAAAGGGAGAATTCGATAACATTTTAGTTAAACTAGACAATAGTAAAAATGAAGAAAATGACAAAGACAAAGAAATTAAGCAATTAAATGAAGAAATTATAAAATTAAGAGCTAAGCTTGATCAAGAAAATATACAGAATTATAAACCAGCTGAACTAGAAGAAAAAATGAAAAAAATAGCGGAACAGGAAGATATAGAAAATAAAATAGTTCTTATAGAAGAAAAGAAAAAGATCCAACATGATATACAAACAAAGTTAAATATTGAAAAAAACAAATCAGAACAGTTTGGAAATGAACAAGATAGAATAAACGAACGAGAGTTAAATACAATTAATAATTTAGAAGGTCAATTAAAAGTAATAAAGGACGACAAAAAGAAATTTGAAAATGAGTTTTTAGATATGAAAACAAATAATACTCAATTAAAAAAGACAGTAACAGAATTAGAAGACACTGTCAAAACAAAATTAGAAGAACAGAAAAATCTATTAGAGTCTTTAGATAAAGGAAATAATGTTAAAAAGTTTAATCAAGCTCAAATACATTTTTCTAAGACTAAAGTTATAGTCGACTTAAAACAGAAAATTAAAGAAAGTGAAAAAAAGAACGAAGAATTACAGCTTAACATAACAGAATTAGAAAAGTTTATTAAAGAAAAAGAAAAGGATATTGCTGACTATAAGAAAGAAATAGACAGATTTGTAAAAATGAAAGATGAAAAAGGAAAAGAACATTTAGCAAAGCAAAAGGAAATAGACCAAATTCAGAAAGAAAAAGAAATGTCTAAAGAAGATATCAAACTACTTGAAGAAGAAATAAAAAAGAAGAAATTCTTATTAATAAATAAGAAAAATGAGTTACTAAAGTCCCATAAATTTAATGATAATTTTAAACATCTATTAGAACAGCTTACACAATCAATATCAGAAATTCATAATAGTAACAACGCTTTAGAAAATGTAAATCACAGAGCGGTAAACGAGACGAACGCAATTAAAAAAGAAACATTAGAGTTAGAAGTACAAAGAGATAACATAGAAAAAGAAAAGAATTTATATGCCAAACATGCCTCAGATGCAAATATGGAACATACTCAAGCTTTAGAGAGATTAAAAAATCTTAATGAGACTATTAATGACCTTAAAGCAAAAAACGCATCAGCCGAAACAAAGCTAAAGCAACAAAAGAAAATATATGAAGCTCTTAAAGCGGATTGTAATAGATTTGCCAAAAAGTATCAAGATGCACAGCAAGAAATAAAAGAGACAGTTGATGATAAAAATAAAAAGTCACAGAAGTATAATTATTTGAAGTTGGAACTAGCTTATAAGCAGAAGATATTTTCTGAAACGATTACATCAGTTACAGAGTAATTATTATATAAAATATATTAAATATTTAATGATTTTTATAACCAAATTTAATTTAGACAACAAAAAAACTACGAAAATGATGTTAACATAAAGGTTTCACTTAAAGAAGATATCAAAAAGATTAAAGATACTATCTTGCATTACAACGACTTAAACAATAATGTAAAACAAATGATAACAAGCGCCGAAACTGAATTTATGAAACAGAAAAAAGAATATCAACTAGTAGTAAACGAAAGAGATTTCTTAGGACAGCAACTAATCAAAAGAAATGACGAAATAACAGGTCTCTACGAAAAGATAAAGGTACTCCAGTCAGAGTTGTTCAAAATGCATCAACAATATCAAAAGAAGTTGATGGATATGGAAAAACTTAAAAATTCAAGAGAGTATTTACTTGATGAATACTCCAAGACAGAAAACATAATAAAAAATATATTTGATTTAAAAGTTATTAAAATAAAACTAGAGAAAGAATTATTAACAGTTAAGAATAAAGTAAGATCTCTTGAAGATGAAGCAAAAAAACCATTAAATATACATAGATGGACTAAGTTAGAATGTAAGTATTATTAATTTAATAGTGTAAATAGATAGCGACCCAGAAAAGTTTGAAGTCATTACACAAATTAATTCTCTCCAAAGAAGATTAATAGCAAAAACTGAAGAGGTAATATTTATTGTGTTACTAACTTATATGTTACTATTTATAGGTTGAACAAAAAGAAGATTTAATCCAAGAAAAAGAAAAGCTTTATATCAAACTTAAAACTATTGTTGCTAGACAATCTGGAGTAGATATGGCAGAGGCTTTAAAAAATTATCAAGAAATTATTAAAAAAGAAAGTGCCAAACTTAAAAAATTGGTAGGAGAAATCAAATACTATCAACTAACAATCCGAAATTATGAAATGGAAATCCAAAGAATTGACAAAGAATTAAGTAATCAAACTAAAGAATGGTTTGAAAGAGAAAGAAGAGGAGAAAATGTGAGAAGATATGATGACAGAAATAACATGGAAAATATAGATGAAGATGGTGGAGAAATAAATAACTTCGAAGGTGATGACGGAGATAACGGAGATGATGATGGAAATGACGGCAATGATAATAGACTTGGAAATACTCCTGATTTAATTCCAAAACATCAACTTAACTCAGCATAAATTACATAAATATATCAGATCACATTAAGTTATCATAAAATAGCTAAATTTTAAAATTAATTTAATTTAAAAATGGAATTAACTTGTAAATTATGATTATTTTTATTTTGCTTTAATATAATAAACAAATAAATAATATATAAGTTATTACATAAAGTTTTATATAAATATGAATTATTGATATAAATTTCAAATTTATAATAATACTTAAATAATGGGAATTTGTTTTTCAGAAGAAAAATTAAGAGTCATCAACGGTAAACGTAGTGCTAAAAATGTCAAATTTCCTACACCAACCTCTCATGTAGGAAAAATATATACTGTTATAGTAATAGGAAATAATCAAGTTGTAAGTGGAGGAGAAGACAAAAAAATTAAATTATGGAGTTTATCGAATTTTGCATGTGTTAAAACTTTAACCGGGCATCAAGACGAAGTTAGAATATTAATAAATTTAAACGAAACTCAATTTATAAGTGGAAGTACAGATAAAACAGTAAAAGTATGGGACTTAACAACATTTTCTTGTGTTCGAACTCTTAATGGGCATTGCGGAACTATTTTCTCATTAGTTAAAATAAATGAATATCAAGTAGCTAGTGCTAGTGATGATAAAACAATAATCGTTTGGGAACTAAATGGGGGAACAGCAATTAAGGTTTTTATTGGTCATACTTTTGGAGTACATTCAGTAATTAAATTAAACGATTTGGAATTGGCAAGCGGAAGTGCAGATTGTACTATTAAAGTGTGGGATTTAGTTAGTTCAACTTGTGTAAAAACTTTAAATGAACATTTGTTTATGATTGATAAAATTATTAAAGTAAGAGAAAATATAATAGCAAGTGCCAGTCAAGATAGAACAATAAAGCTATGGGATTTAGATACTAGTAGATGTATAATGACTCTTACTGGTCATAATGCAGGTATATATGCTATGCTACTTATAAATGATACACATATAATGACAGGAAGTCTTGATAAAACAGTAAAAGTATTTGATATAGTAACTGGGGAATGTTATAAAACACTTGAAAATTATACTGGTGAGGTTTATTCATTAGTCATTTTTAATAATTTTGAAGTTTTAATTGCATCTTTTGAAGAAATTAAAATGTGGACAATATAAAAATTTAATAGTGTTTCAGGAATATTAATTAGTTAAATTAGTTATATTTTTTTAAAATAAATATTTAATTTATTAGTTTATTAATTGCAATTAATAAAGATTAAGTATATTTAATATTAATAATCAATGTTTTTATATAAAATTAGTTTGTTTTGTAATAATTAAATTTTAGATTATAGTCTTTCAAATATGAGATTCAAGCTTAAATATTATATTACTATTTTAGTTACTATAATTGATTTGAATGATATATTCATTGATTAATATAAAATATTTATTATATAATGTTTACTTATTATCTTAAATTTTATAATAAATTTAATAATTTTGAATTAATAATTTAATAAAAAATGAGTCAATCAACAAATATTCGATTAATAAAGAAGAACAAAATGAACAACACAGAAGAAATCCATTATAAAATTAAACAAGAAGTATAATTTGATAACTTATTAAATTTAAATAATATTATAGTCTAATTGGAATAATCGATTTTATTTAGAAAAAGTTCCGAAATACGATGCTACACAAGATTCTAATTGCTTTATTTATAAATTTAAAAACTTAACAGAGAAAAACATTAAAAAAATACAGTAAGAAAAATAATACAAATCATAAAAATAACATAGCTTTAATAGGATCGATCTAACACAAACAAATCAAAATATAA
>Ga0100378_1004068_pt1 | contig 13777 bp, 5 predicted proteins | sample CryGeymeta201502_FD_81535 | JGI IMG/M metagenome (GOLD analysis project Ga0100378, IMG submission 81535) | Groundwater microbial communities from Crystal Geyser aquifers in Utah, USA - Crystal Geyser metaG 2015-02 | ecosystem: Environmental > Aquatic > Deep subsurface > Groundwater | place: USA...
CAGGCTGGGTTGGTCGTTGGGAAGATGGTTCTTGACGTATTTCTCTACAGCTTCTGGATTTCCTATCCGAACCATACTGATAATATGTTCAGTCATCTGCCTTAATTTTATTTATATAGCGAGAATAGGAAATAACCAAAGGTTGATAAAAATCATTCATCAGGTTCACCCACTTTTGACGACCCTCCTGAATCTTTTGGGGTAAATTTTGTATTTGATTCTTACTTTTGCCTCTGTTTCATGCATTTTTAACTTCACAAGCCTTCTCTCGATTTCACTCTCAAAAATTCTTCGACCCATTTCTGGATTATCCTTTTTTAATTCCCAAGTTGTTTATTCTTGAGGCTCGTAAGAAACGAGAGCTAAATCTATAGTCCCGACCAGGATACACTCGACTCCTGTGTATTTCCATATTCTCAATGGCACAAAATCACCAATTTTTCCTCGATTGAGGGCAAACTTAATATCTTTTTTTGGATGATTTCCATCAGGAAGTTAAGAGTACTTAAATGGGTTGGTTTTTACAGTCTTTTATGGCTTTTCATCTACTATACCTCGAATCTATTGGTTCAACGCTTGCTTCTCAATCAATTCAAGCTGGATAAGGCAATCTCCTTTGATAGGTGGGTTAATAGTAAAGGAAATATAAGCTATTCTCATAATTGTAGATCCAGAGCCGAACCCTCCAGGAGGATTCATAAAGCAAGACCCATGAAGTAAAGTGGGTTCTTGATTTTCCTTGGCAATTGTAGGAACATACGAAGGTTTGTTGACTTTGGCTATTTTTGGCGAACTATCATCAATTATCTAATTCTCCACAACAGAGGTAGTTTCCCCGAACCTCGGTATAATAGGAGGTCTGCTAATAATAACCTTTCTTCTGAATCTACTCTGCTCGGTTTGAACATCGCTTCTTGAAATAAGATGAGTTGTTTCTGTACAATGGCTTGATTGATTTTTGAGATGATGCATACTTTTTAACTGCTTTGTTCTTCTCCATTTTTAAGAAGATGCACTTGAGTGATTTGAATAAAGCTTTCGACCAACATTTTCAAGAGATTGCATGATAAGTTTATCTCTTTTAGGACTGATTATCTTTTTGAGAAGTAGATGATTGGTGATACGAAAATGATACTCTTCAGCGATATGTGGCAACAGTTTATCTGCTTCTTTTTTCTTCTTTGATTATTTCAGTTTTTCTGATTTTCTGGTGATCGATGTGTGATTTGTCTTCGGTCGGTAGTAACGAAAGTATTAGTCTTTTTAAGTTTCCATAATGTTAATAATATTCCATAGACCTGGATTATATATCGTAGATCATTAACATCACCCAAAAGCCATCTCGAAATAACTCCAGTTCTCTTGAGGCTGCTTTTACTCATAGTACTCTGACAAGGTCAGCACTTCGATGAAAGGAGCTATATTCACTGTATCGTTGCTACCCTTGAAAATACTGAAAAGAAGATCCTTTATGAATTGATTCTTCTTGAAGGGTCGAATATCTATATAAACAAGTATTTACTCTATTGTTAGTCAAGAGGTTCATCAAACCATGCTTTTGCAGATGAGAATTGTATTTGAGTTGCTTCTTTGATCGAGCTGTAGTTAGTTAACTCTAGATTATATTATTCAACTTCATCGTTAGTTGGCATTCGATATCCTGACATCACCATAAAGATAAATACCTTGACTAATTCAACGTAAGATTTATTTTAATGGTCTAAAAGTTTCACGAAAGCTTCAATTTGCTCATTAGAGACACTCTTCCAGGATGATGGGAGAAGTTTTCTAAGCTCAAGGTTGCTTACAAGTTTTTTCAAGAGCACAATCAACTTCTTTGTTGAAATTTTATGTCCTTAAGCCTCTTCCTTCAGTAATTTAATAACTTCGTTTAGGTTTGAAAGACTGAAGTGATTGTCAGTTGGGGTCTCTCTTGCAGGTTGTACGACAGGCTGAATAATCAAATAACTACTTTTATCTTCTCAAAATTGCGAATCTTTTCTGTTTGTGTTACCTCAACATGCTTGATCTGAACTTCACTTTCAATTCTTTGTTCATTCTATATTGATTTTCTGAATATTTTAGCTAGGCCAAATATCGCTTTCTTTTCAACCTTCTCTGTATAGACTTACAGATCTTCAAGCTAGGTGTAAAGTTTTTGAGCAGATTCAAAGGTGTTTTTGAGTTTATTCAACCCGAGAGTTTTTATTTTGTTTAACCGTTGTCTGAGAATGGCTTTCTCAGTATTGATGGCTTTCTTTAGCTCTATCTCCTCAGTTGTGGGCTCTTTATTTTATTCAACTTCATCCTTCCCCTTTTTTCCAGCTTTCTTGTCATCTTTCTTTGGAGCACCTTTCCCTCCTTTCTTATTCTTGTCATCACTGACATCTTCTTCTCGATTCATGAGTCTAATAGCCTCAGCTATCATTTTATCGAGTCGAGAAGCAATGCCATCTTTATAAATTTCCAAAGTATTGATTGCTTCAAGGTTAAGTTCCGGTGCCAAAGGTTCAAAGGACTTTGTATTGGCCATGAACTTTTTACCATAGAAGTCAGTTATCAATTTTTATGACATAGCAAATTTACTTAGTTCAGACTGGACCAAAACATATAAGGCTTCATTAATGATTTCAAGTTGAGCCTCAAGCCAGCCAGAATTCATAATCCCATTTCTTTCAGTGACAGCATCTTATTTTTTTTCCTAAACGACCTCAAGAAGATCGTTTTCAAGATCCTCGACTCTTTGGTGAAGCTATTCTTTGGTGTAGTCGTAGGTTAGCATATCTTCATTGTCCGAAATAAACTCATTGTAATTATTCTGAAAATCCTTGATCAAATGGAACTTGTGGTCTTCACGAGTCAGCAGAGAAATGAAATGTCGTTTTATATGAGCAATGTACTGCCTTTGATTGGTTTATTGCTCTCCTAAGCTTGTGAATGCTTTATTGAGGCTGCTGATTGTTGCCGATTCTATTCTATTCCAAAGATCAGTAATTTGTTCGACAAATTATTGGTTGAGGCTGACCTTGTTGAGAGCAGCATCAAGCTACTCCTTGATAGCTTCAGGATTGGTCTTAACACATTTCGCCTTGATTTATTCTCTGGTTTTATTTATTTATTCTTGTTTTTCTTACTTTTCCTTGTTTTGTTTCGATAAGGTATCTAGCCACTATTTTTGTTTCTGCTTCAAAGCCAATATTTCTTCAACTTTGGCTTGGATACTCAATTCGAGTTGCTGTTTGTCACCATTTCCATCTATTTACTCCCAACACTTGGCCAAAGCATAATTTTCTTAGTCTCCAACCTTAGTTCCAAACAGTTCAAACCATTCTTTGATTTTATTTTTATTACTAGCCTTGAAATGATTATTTAGGACGAGAGCCGCAGACTTCTCTCCTTCTCTGATATCTTCAGGTTCGATATTGTCACTGATATGAACCTATTTTTCTCCTATCCATCTTCTCCCCAGCATTCTATCCAATGAGTTTTAAGCAGTCACATCGATCCACCACACAAAGTCGATTCCACATTATCTGATCCTTCTCTCGACTAATCTGGATGAAGTTCCTTTGACTAACCTTTCATATTCCTTGATCTTCTTAGTTAGTTTGTTGGTTGCCAACATATCATGAGGCTAGACATTTCCGATAGCTTTGCATAAGGCAATTGCTTGCTCATATGTGTTGGGGTAATCAACTAGAATGCTATGAGGATTTTTTTCAACTTTATCTTTCACTAGCTATATTACAATCGAATCTGGAACAGACTTTCCACTGAAACAACAATCTGCAAGTTCTTGCGTTTATTTTGAAATTTCAACATTTTTTTACTGCAGACCTATGCAATCCTTAAGTTTTTCCTCAATCAGTTGATCAACATAGATGACGTTAAATTGATGTTTAACCTTGACATTTTCGGCTAAGAAATGTTTTCGTGCATAGTCAAGTCCAACCATAGAGATAAGTATTTTTTCAGCAGAAGGTTCATTTTATTGAAATTAGTTTGAAGAGGCATAGAGCTTCTCAAAAATTGTTCTTAGAATGTTTCCAAGATAGTAATTATTCACTGGTTCATTTGGCAATGCATTGTCTTCCTTTGGGTCAGTAGGAACTTATTCTTCAGGTCGATTAATAGGGAATCCCCATTAGTGAGTTCCATTGATGTAGTGCTTAAGCCTGAGAGAAGCTTCTTGCTCTGAGGTTTTTGTTCCTTCTACAAACTTAATCAAAGCTTCTTCAAGTTATTTCTCATGGATTTCAGCTTGGTTCTTTTCTTGGCAACGGACATACATATCTTCAGTTATGTTGAGCAGCTCCATCACCATATCTTAGCACAGGTTGTATGTTCCTTTTCTATTTTTGACTTGGTTATTTCTCTCCAATAGCTTCGTTGCATAAAGAGCATTACTGACCTCCTATCGATGTTCTTATCTTTTGACCTTCAACAGTTCATCTTTTTTGAATTTACTGTTGATATCCCTCACTTCGACTTTTTCCTTAATCCTTTCAGTCTGGAGCTCCTTGTTTTCTGTTATGATACTTTTGTTCTCCCAGGCTCGCCAAATTTCGTATTGGATTTCCTTTTCCTGTCGAGAAGTCTGTTCAATTGTGCTTATGATGATGCGTTCTCGCCTAGTGATCTAAATCATCTGATATCGCTTTTGCTGCTACACTATCATTTTTCTGCGTCGTTTTTCACGTTGATGCCTTCTCTTTTCAGCCTCAGCAGCAGGAATACGTCTCTCTTCTCTTGGTTCATTCCTAACCATTTGATGAGGATCTGTTCTCTACAAAACTTTCCCTGATTATTTGAGAGCCTTTAATTATTTGGTAACATCCGGAGAAACATCCTAATCAGAGTCATCTTCTCTTTTTTTGATATTTCTTCTCTCAAACTAGGCAATATCGTTTTCGAGAGATTTGAGAGCACTCACTTAGGTCATAGTTTTGTACTGACTTTTTTCAAAATTAAGCTTCGACCTGAACTGTTCATCTTTAGCGACTTGTGTTTGTCGGATTGTCATATTGACTGCCCATTTATCTAGATGCTATGCTTACCATTGTCTTCTGAATTCTTCTGATTTTTGCAGATTGTCTCTCTGCTGCTCATTGAATTTTTTGCGCAGCAATAACTTAGCCTGCCTTTACTTTTCTTCTTCATGGGCTGCCTTCATGAGAGTACTATTGTGGAAATCCCCGAATTTTCTCAATAGTTTGTCTTGAATGATCTACTTCTGAGCTGGATGCATCTAGTTCAACTGTTTAACGAAGTGCTCTTTGTTGACGTTATCGAACTTTTATTTTGAAATGTGCAATTTCTTCAAAGGTTCGAGTGTTTTATTCATGCGGTTGGTTTTGCTAAAGGCATTGGCGTTTGTCTTTTATAATTGCTGTATGGAGAATAGAGTACTGTCTTCAATTCATAGAGGAGCTTTTTAGATACTCCCAACTGCTTATTAATAATCTTCATGGCAACATTCGAATCGAAAGTGACTCTCAAAGCTGAAAATGTTTCGAGTAACAGTGAATAATTTTTGACTCTCGATGCCTTGTCATCCCTATATGTCAATGTTATTACTTATCGACAAATTCATGAAAGTTTAGTTGCTGACTATACTTGGCGAGAAGCTCTCCGAAGAGGTATCCATTTTGGAAATCTTCCTAAAAGTTAGTTATTCTTTTCGATAGTTGAATTTCATCATTGAGCCAGTTCAGCAAAAGGTCTCCCATCAGAGTTACACAATTATCAAATAAATATAATATGCAAGACATCTATTTCTTCGACCTCTCTCCTTCCTCCATCGAGTAGAAGGATGAAAACATAGGGAGAGGTCGGAAGTTGAAAGTATGATAGTTGTATAGGGCCCATAATAATATCGTTTTAAAATGTTGGAGAATATGAAATACTGGGACTACCCGAAAATAGGAAAAGTTATCTTACTTGTGATGATTCTTATTGAAATGACTACTTACCTCTATCTGGCCATCGATAATCAACATACTCACACAGCTATTCAGCTATCCCTTTACCTCCTGCTCACTTCAGTAGTGACCTTCGTTGCCTCAGCTTTGGCCATACCCCTCAAGTTTTATTTCTATCATTGGATCCTATTCTTCCTATTTCAGGGCTTAGCAATTGTGTCAAGGGTAGTGGCGATAATTTGGATCATAATCTTAGACAACTAGGCTTCTGATGAGCTATATATTACAGTTGAAGGATATGCCTCTCTTATGCGAACTTCTTTGATTTTTCTTATCCTGCAGCTGGTTCTAATATACTAAAAATGCAAATACTACCACACCAAGAAAGAAGCAGCCGAGCAGCAACTGCAAAAATTAATTTTAATATGATCTTCATAGAACCCATATATCCTTTACTGTCTCATGTAGCTAAGCATTCAGTTTTATGTGATTGTAAGAAATGGGCAGACCCCATCTTTGATATAAGCTACTAGGATTATGCTAATTATAATTACTTGAATCAAAAACATGACATAGGAAAAAGAAAACTGGGAGATGTTTGCTAAAGACAGCAGAAACAGATGGGCCCTGGGAGGTGGAAATAAAAGAATGAACCGCAAGTAAGTCAACAAACGAATTGCCAAAATGATGTAGAGGCATGAGCAAAGCGAACAAGGCAAGCCTTGCGTCGATGACGAAACTGATATTGAAGATGGTGATAAAACTAAAAAGTACGACAACGGTAAGCCTAAAAAAAGCCAGAAGAAACAAACTCATTATTTTGAGGAGCTGTTGTAAGATGAATAAATGCTTCATGGCAAGAAACGAAGGGGCAAAAAGCTTCGAGGATCATCTTGATTTGTTCATATTTTTGCTCAAGCAATCTTCACATTAATCATACCAACGAGACTACTAAAACCCTAACCAGCTGTGATATCATATGACTATAATCCAAAATAGCATACGTTATTCTAAAATTCATCATATAATACTCTTAATAATTCTCAATATTTTCGGTCTTGTTTGAGTTTAAATGATAAAATTTAAATCAATAGAAACTGTTCGTTTCTCACTTTTCAGCTCAATAAAACTTGATTCCAATTTTGTTGCAGAAATGGACTAAATGACCGCAAAGAGCCTCTTTATCTCTTCCAGCAAGACACTTCAAGTGGAATCGAAGGATGATATTGACCATTTTTTTTAGTTCCCCGATATCAATATCTTTATTTTCATGCTCTTTCGTATTCTCAAGGTTGATTATTTCAGTATTGTTGTCGATGTTGGTGGGAGCCCTCAGAATTAATTTGAGCTGGTCATAGCTGTTTTTTTCTTTGCGTTTGATTGCATTAATTTGTTGAAATATGATAGCTACAATTTTGTTCTAAAAGCTGTCAGATCCTTCATAATCTTTTTTGAAGTTCCATTCGAGATCAGAAGACTAAAATTTCTTCTGATAATTTACACTTCTCTTGGGGTTCACGTTGCTGAAAATTGAATTTCTGTAGAGTAGACATTGATAATTTTGAGCATTCTTTTGCGTTAGGTATAGATTAAAGACATCCTCGCTGCTAAAAGTAAGTGAATATACTGTGCAGAAGATAGGATTGATGTTAGAGTTGGGTGTTGATATTGCTTCAAACCTGTCTGTCGGTTTATTCTAAAACAAGTAGTTTGCTGTTAATTTTTTGACAAGCTTATTCAGCTACGGGGATTACTTACACTTCACATAGTTACTAGATAGAGGACGGGAGGTTTGAACAGATTCATAGACCTTGCTCTTAACATGTGAATAATTATTAAAGGAATTTTTATTACAAAGCTCCTACAAGTTACCTGATCTTTTTACTCTTGATTGGCGCTTTAGTTTAGCTGTTTCTTTGCCAATAGAATGTTATCGACTAATCAAGTAAAATTTTTTGTTTAAAGGATTATGTTCAGCAGATATACTGTATGAAGCCTGACTTTGCTAGGTTTGAGTGGCAGTGGAGGTAAACAAAGCCGATATCTCATTGACACTGTCATATTCAGAGAAGACTGTTTATCGAATGTTATCATCCTCTTAGCTGATTTGCTCATTCTCCAATGAAAATTTGATCGAATGCTTTTTCTTTCCCTTGCCTCTTCTTTCCTTCAAAATACTGCCTTTATTCTAAGTTTTAGTGATGGATTGAATTCCAGAATCCTCATCCTTTTTGAAGCTTTTAATTTACAACGATTTCTCAGTGGTTTTGTTATCATCTAAGATATCTCTAATTGATTTTAAACTTTTGAGAAACGTCTTAGAATCACATTCTCGATTATTGCTGAAGAAAAGACTCTTCCTGAAGTTCAGAAATTATTCTTAAAACTCTACAGACTTGGATTCAAGGAGTTTCCTTAGGCTTTAATTGAGCTATTTTTGGCTTTCAAGTTCATTCTTGAGCGAGCGAATAGTAGCCAAATGTTGCTTTATTCTTACCTCCATTTTTTATTTGTCAGTGAACTCATTAAAGCTGGCTTGAATATTTTTATCCTGCATTTTATTTCTCTTTCTTTACTAAAATTAATGAAATTTATTTGCCACTAAATCTTTTAGTCTTTCCTTCGCCTGCTCATACTTTTCAGCTATCTTGATTTTCATTTCAGCCTCGATCAAATCATAGTTGGCTCCACTGCTCATTTTGTAATCTTCCAAACTGATGATTTGATTGTGATTAACAAATCTAGAAATAGACTCTGTTTTCAAATTAAATTCATTGAGTATTTACTCCAGCACATTATCTTTATTGGAAAATTAAAGCTTCATGGCAGCGTATTTCTGAGCAAGAAACTTGATATAACAAATAATACATCTGGTTCGTTGTGTTAGGTAATATATCGTTTACTGCTGATTTCTTTCATTGTCTAAATTGGTTTTTCTTTACGTATTTCTCGAGTATATTTTATTGGAACTCCATCATGTGGCTTCGTTCTTTTTCATAGTTTTTCTTGGCCGTAGAAATTTCGACACAAGCATCAATTGCTACGGCCTTTCTCTTGCTTCTATTATCTTTTCCATAGGGGTTATTTTTTATTAGCTCTTAACAGAAAGAACAAATCTCTTGTGGCTCTTCCATTTCGGTATTTTTGTTCTCTTATGTTTCTACTTTGAATTTGATTGCTTCGTATTTTTTCGAATTTTCTGAATGATCCTATTGATACTAAGCCATGATCTAAGGAACCATTTGATTATTTTAATCATCTGAAGGAAGGCCTTTCCGATGCAAAATCCAAATTATGGGAGCTAAACAAAATCACAGCTATCTTTGATTTCTGTATTAGTCATTGGGTACCTAAGTATTGAAACCACCTTACCTAAGATGAAAATTTAATAGGATGTCAAAATGCTTTTCATGTTGGTGAGGATCTCATTCTACTTATTCTTCTTTTTGACTTATTTGTGGAACATTGTTTCTAATTTGTGAAGTGTATCGACCCCTGCTTCTGAGAAAGATCTCAAGTATGAGAAGAAGGCGTGGAATTTGAGCTATTGAGATTTCATGCTAAAGACATCGTACTTGAAGGAGTCCATCCCTATTCTTTCTATTATGGAACAAATTATATTTTACTTCATAGCAGAATATGTAGATAATGAACTACCTCATCGATCATCATTCCCCCTTTTGAATAGTCGTTAATCTCATCTCGATCTCCTTCTTGAGATTTTCAAGATGAATCAATTTCTCCAAAGTGCTCAGCTTATCAGTTTCTATCTCGTCCAAAGTCAAAAAGCCCTCAGTTCTCCACCTTGGTAGCTTGATTGCCTTCACTTCTTCCTTGCTCAGGCCATATTTCAGACTGTTCTCTTCGATTTGCCTTTTTCGTTCTTCTTTTGTGGGATTGTTGCTGGTGTTGATGATGAAGTTATTCTTTCTTGTTACACCGATTTTTTTCATATTGTCTTGAAAAACCTTCTCCAGATTAAGATGAAGCCCCATGAAGTCTCCTAGAGACTGCTGACCCAAAAGTCTTTGAGTTTGCATGTATATCTGAGCGATAGATTTGCCTGACAAGCATTTGGAGTTCATGATCTTTTTCCACTTACCTATGCCGAATTTCTGGAGGGCCAATTTCAAGATCTGAACCTATTCTGGTTTCCACCCAGGGGAGAGTGTGTAGTTCCACAAGCTTTTGGATTGATTATGCTAGAATTTTTTAGACATTTGCGGGTAATTATATATTTGAAGATTTTGTGCCGTCCTTAAATAAGCACCAAGGAAATGCCAACAAGAAGATAAAATAAGGATAATCGTCTAAAACGATTTATGAAAATCACAAATCAAATTTTAAGAACGGATCTTAATTCGTCATAGGTAACTTTCCTTTGCTGGCTGTCTTGAGACACCTGACTTGCTTTCTTGTATTCCAATTCATTCGATGAAACAAGATGTCCTTTGCTTTTCTTGTCCTTGACATGTCTTCTATATTTCTCTTCAATATCCCTTGTTTTCGTCTGTCTTTTCAGACTGTCGTAAGTTATATCCATAGTTGATGAGTTGTGGTCCCTTGAATTGAAGTTACTTCTGTATGATGAGGAATAATAGTTACTGCTGGGTCTTATAGTATTTGCCCTTTCACCTATATAAATTTCGGTTGAGGCAGCACTGAAGAATTGTAGTCTTTATTGTTCAGGATAGTGGTGCTATTCAACAATAGCTTCGGATACCGTAAATGGATGAACTGCAAATTTTGATTTCCTCTCTTCAGCTTACTTTTGCTCATGTTTATTTTATCTGGCTTAAACCTAGCCTTATTGACCTGACGTTTGAGATGACCTCATCTTTCTTTGGGATATTTGTGACTGTTCAAATTTAACAAGGCCTTCTTCGAGTTTTGCAATATTGAACATATCATCTTCATGGTTATCGACAGCTATCGGTGTAATAGCTTCTGCAGGAGTAGAAGAACAGAATTTTTTGGATAAACTTTTTTCCATGAAATTAATATCAAGATAGTCTTCGACCTACTATTGGATAGGACTTGTATTGCTTTGAACAATTATATTATTTTCATTGTAGCTGTCAGTATTGTTATCTTCGGCAATGACTTCAGTCGATTCGATTTTTTTGATTCCAATATGATTATTTTTCTTTTTTGGAATATTCTCTTCCTTGTCTATCTTCTAAACCTCAGCTGATATTATATCTTTTATCAATTACCTTTTTCCTTCCTTGAAGCTCTACCTTTCGATAGTTTATTTTGTTCTATGCTGTTAAATATTTTCATCTTCATATTTATGCTAGTATATTGTAACTGGGGGTTGGATTTATCTGGCTGCTTCCTTCCCAGTCAATAATTACTGGTCAGGACTGTTCTAGAGTTGAAATTTATCAATGATGGTTGATTTCCTTTTATTTGGTATATCTCCAAGCAAATGAGAGGTCTAATTTCCTCTTGATGTTTATTCTTTATTTTCGATCTGAACTGAAGGAACAATTGGACCTCTCGGCCTTAAAAATGTAATCTTCGGTCTTGTGTTTGCTGTGTTGGCTGTTGGAATTGTTGTTTGAGCAATATTATTGTTCTGAATGTTATTTTAGATGCCTATTAGTTTTGAATACTGAGTCTGATATATTCTTTTCCTTTCAGGAATTCGGTTTGTTTATTATTTTTTAACATTTCTCAGTTGTTAGGTACTGCCAACTCTCGTTAATTTAGGTTCGGGATATTGTTGCTTGTCAATGTTGAATTGAGAGTGTCTCATCTTTGAAGACCTGCTATTCCCAAGGATATCTCTTCGGATATAATCCTTGAGACTAACTTTATTGCTTTTGGCATATTTTTCAACAAGCACCAGTATTTTTTCGTAATCGGCATTTTTATCAAGGAGGTTCAATTTCAATTAGTAAGGTAATAGATATCCTGTCGTTTTTCTTTCGATTATATCGTAGAGATGCTTTATTCTTCGAGACTGAGCCAAGGCAGTGTCGAAGGAGAAGTTGGCATGCTCCTGATCTCGTGAATTGTACTGTGAATGCTTGTTAAGCCATACCTTCGTCTTTCCTTGATTATTTAAACCGATCAGATCTTCTCTAGGCCAGACGGTTCCATATTAATTTTAGATGCTTCTGAATCCCTTGAGGGCAGAGACCAGAATAGTAAGTCCTTATGATTGAGTCAATTCTTCAACATCAGTTAATCTAAGAGGAATATGCTATACGAGCAATAAGATTTAACGACTCCCTCCACAAAAGAAGTCACCTTTGCTTTACCCAATAAAATAGATCTTAATGACTTCTTCATGTTTTGATCGGAATTAGTATATTTTCATATCTTTCTAGTCAGGAATTTATGCAAGGCGATATACTTCTGCCAACTAGTGAGTATACTTATGCTTCCAGAGTTGATAATCCTGACGAGATGAAAGTCTCATCCAGTCTTACGGGTGGAAGAAGGTCACGATTTGATGATTGTTCAAGTTTGATGTTTCGTTACCCATTGGAAAATATAAACTCTATATTCCGTTTATCTATAACGATACGATGACTATCAACTATAAACTATCGACATCAACTATTCTTTTTGGATACTCCCATGAGTCGGATTACATGATATTCAAAACAAGTAAAATAACAGGAATAACAAAAAGACGACATCCGATACTAAATCAATATATTTTTCTCAATTTAGAAGGTTATTATGCTCTAATTATTTATTTCCTTTGTTTTTAAGTTTATAGAACAATATGTTGTAGTCCAGGTTCAGTTCTATACTTCTAAAAATACAAACTCTTTAAAACATTTATCAAACCTCTTGAAAGAGGAACTATCTTCTCCTAAAGAGAGTTAACCAGTCTCCTCATTGTAAATTATATTTTTTTGAATTCTTCTATGCTTAATGCATGTTCAAAGTAACGAACTTTTTGTATCACACCTTTAAAAAGCCTTGATAGTTGAAAAGTTTCATTACATTGTATTTACCTTTGATTTTGATAATATTCTGTACACTTTGTGGGTCTGAACCATCTCTATAATCCCACCTCATTTTCATAAAACAAATTCTGTCTCAACAGAAACACCTACTTGAAATGTCTAACTGACTCAGCATAGCCTTAATGATGAATAAGGGTACAAAGGAACATCAAAATGTATTTTTATTGTGATTGGATTTAGAAAGATCAGAACTGTAAGTTATGTAACAATAAATAAAGATAAGGGCCCATCGATTTTAGGAAAATAGCAGAATAGAATAACCTCTTTTCGAAGCATTACGAAATTAGTACAGATGCAAATTTGTGGTTTCTGTTCCTTTTATGCTATGGTCAGCAGCTTTATTTATAATTAATTCACAATTTAAAATTCTTCCTTAACCATCGAAATGATGAAATATTCTTCAGTGCTTCAAAAATAGCCGGAATTAGTGGTCAAAGATCAAGCCTTCATCATTTAATCATTATTCAAAATCTACTATGCTTATGGAGGAAATTCTGTGTGCGTTATTGCCAAACTATATGAAACTCATATTATAGTATAAAAACAAAATCAATAAAATATAGAAACTATAGATACCATCCCTTTTAAGTTTGGTCTCTGTTTCGAAATGATAAGGCCATAAAATATATATAAATAGGGCTGGAATATCGAACAATGCCAGGGAATTAGGTTAGATACTGGATAAGAGTATATTTAATTGAAATAAATCGAAGATAAGTCCCATTTGCCTGTTTGGAGAAGTCGTCTCAAGTCAAGGCTCAATTAAAGAGGCTTCCATGAGCAGTATAAAGCCAAAAAGGTTCTTGGAGAGGGTAGTTTTGCAAGGGTCTACAAAATTTAGAGTCTTGAAAATCAAAACTATTATGC
>Ga0100378_1004069_pt1 | contig 13775 bp, 14 predicted proteins | sample CryGeymeta201502_FD_81535 | JGI IMG/M metagenome (GOLD analysis project Ga0100378, IMG submission 81535) | Groundwater microbial communities from Crystal Geyser aquifers in Utah, USA - Crystal Geyser metaG 2015-02 | ecosystem: Environmental > Aquatic > Deep subsurface > Groundwater | place: USA...
ATTATTGTATTTATTATATCAAATGTTTTAGGGAGTTCTACATAAATTTCTTCTTCAATATAGCTATTATCTAATATTCTTTTTGGATATAACATTTTTGGTTCTAATTTAGATTGAATCAATTTACATTTGTTTAAAAAATTATTATAAATATCTTGTTTAGTGAAACTATCTAATGTTCTAGGATTTTGCAATAATTTATTTAATAATTCATCATTAAATTTATTAATTGCTAAATGAAATATATCAGCTTCGTAGGAATTTTCAAATTTAAATCCTATAAAACCTGACTCAACTTCAAAACAGTGAAAATTATGACTTAAATTTTGATAATTTATGCTAAAATCCTTATATAACTCAATTTCGAATAACTTTACAATAGTTTTAAAATTATATAATGCTAAATATGGTGCCTTTTCTTTATAGTTAAGAATTAAACAAATAATTCCTTCTAAATCTGAATAAAGCCAAAAATTGAATTTTTTATTTGTTGTCATTAATTTAACTTGAGCCATCGCCAATAACTCACTATCGTTACTCAGAAATGAGAGAAGTTTTTTTCTAAATATTTTATATTTATTATAGTCCATTATTAACTAATTTTACTATTAAAAAGAGAATTAATTATAATAACTAAATTATATAATTTTTTTATAAATTTAATTTAATTAATTTTAACCAATAATCTAAAAAAATACATTCCATTTGAAGTCATACTTTTTTCGATCTCAAATCAAATTTCTTTCTCTTAGCTCAGTAACTATAAATGTATTAACAATATAATTATTACTAACGAATCTCTTTCCATAAAAATCTTATCACATGCTTTTAATCTATCTGCCAGAATATCACTTATTGATTTCTTTTTATCTGTTTCAATTCCACTATTTTGTTTGATAACATTCAAATTTGAGGTAATACCTAATTTACTATAATCTTTTTCTATTAATGATTGTTTCGAAACTATATTAGGATTAGTAACACTATTTTCCATTTGATTTTTCTTACATAAAACACATACTAATTGATTATGATATGAAGCACATTCAAAATGATACTTATGTCCACATAAAAATACATAAACTATTTCTTCACCTGAATGCTCAAATATTTTATTGCAGCCATCACATTTGTATAAATTAAATCGAGCGCCATCAAGACTTAGTTTCTTTAATTCGATTACCTGATATAAGACTGAATTAGATAATAAGTTTTTTGCAGAGTTTAAAATATTTTTGAGATGTCCGTACGATGAAAGCATTTTGAGTAAAATATTTCGAAATTCCTTAAATTCAGCAGATTTGTATTTTTCTGTTACGTTCTATAATTATAATGGTAATTAGTATTTATAAGTATTAGTGAGAATATTTTTTATATATTAGTTTTTATTTACATTAAGTATTGCTTGAATACTGACATAAGAACACATCTTTTCAAGTAATTCTCTTATGTTATTAGAAATATTAGTCATAAATTCATCAAAATAATCCTTTTTTGCTTCAATATATTGCTCTTTTAACTTATAATTGATAAAATATAACTCTTCTAAAACCATGAACCAATACTCTTCTTCATGACCACCCTGATGAATTTTATCTGAATTCTGCTCACATATTGTTATACTTTGATTTAAACTATAATTAAAATCTTCACAGGAAATTAAATGGCAATTTTCTTTAAAGGTTTCTGAAGTAAGATTATTTATGAAAGTATTAAAGTGTTCATTCATCAGCTAAAATAGTTATAATTAAACTTACATTAATTGATAAAGTAAGAGCATCCTTAATAGCTCCTATATTCTGCATGAGGTATATTGCTCCATCATACGCTTTATATTTTAAACAAAGTTTTAAACAGTCATCGATCGGGTAGTAAGCTCTCTTTTTTAAGTTTGGTAACACCTATTAACATTATAAATAATATATTATTTTATATTAATTATTACCTTTGCAGGACTTAGTTTACAAAGAAGTTTTATATGTAATATTAATATTTCTGAGTATTGCTTGAACTTTTCATCTGACTGAACATCATAATTTTCATGCGTCATATAGTACTCTATATTTTCTTTGTATTTTTCTAACAAGTTTTCAACATACTTAAGCTGTAATGGTTTTACTTTATTTAGCTTTGATATGATTTTATTTTGATCATTGCTAAACCAATTTTCTACTAATAATGTTACACTTTCGATTGATATTTCGCTTAAATTTGTTAATTTGTTTAATACTTCTTCCTTTAATAACTCAAAGTTATATAAATCAGTATCGTTTAATTCTTTTAGAGTACTATCTATCCAGCTGAATAATACATTTTCTTTATTTTGAAGATATAAATTATTTTGAAAAAATTCATGAAGGCATCTTCCATAGTTTTTTACTTTTTTCAATAGGTGTATTTTAACTAAAACATAAGGAGAAAATTCAGCCTGTGTTAAAAGATTGTTAAAATCTAGCATATCAAAATCTTCTCGACTTTCTATCATATCTATTAGAATTTTATTGATTTCATCTATTCTTGTGTGGTTTATAGAAATTGATTTTAAATCGTGAGTTGAAGTTGAGTTAGTTTTGAGTAAATATTTCCCTGCTTCTATTAGTTGGTTTTTATTAATATCTGGAATTTTGGCACATTTTGCAACTAATTCATACATATTATGTGTCGTAGTAGCACATCCATATTCTTTACTATTCTTAACTACAAACTCTAATATAGTTGATGATTTTAAATCAGGTAGATTCTTTGTTTTACTACTGTCTAAAACTTGTTTCAATAATATTGATTTGATTCTTTCATCCTTGATGTATAAAAAGAATATTTTAAATAAGGACAAAGATGCAAATCCAATTAGTTCAATAAAAACATCTTTTTCCACCAGCCATAGCAATATTTGAATTACTAACCTTTCGAATTTTTCTTCAGGAATTAATCCATTTGGGAATTTCTTTCCTTTGAGAGATAGATGAATAAACCATAACATTTTATGTCCAATAAATTGCTTTGAGTTTTCAACTTCGTTTGTAAGGTTTTTATAAACAACTCTAAAGTCAGTAAATGGTTTAAGTTCTTTTGCTACTTTGAATACATCAAACATTTTGGTTATTGGATAAAAATAGTCTTCTTTTTTTGAAGAGTTTGTATAAATAAAAATGATTGGAGTAATTAAGTTATGTTTATCACATTCTTTTCTGATATCATCATTGTCTAAACTTTTGATTCCTATATGTACAAGTACTTGTGACAGCTCAAGAAATCGCTTTGAGTTAATATAAGTCTCTATTATTTTTTTTATTGTTAATAAAGGGAGTTTGTCATTAGCGAACTTTTCACATAAAATAAATGGTTGTAATTTCTCTATGAACATACTTCCATATCCTTTTTTCTCGAATATTTCCATAAGTGAACTCATTAAGTAATAATTCATTCCCATTTCAATACAAAATTCTATACAAATATTAATACATTTTGATATTTTATCGTTTAAAGTTTTATCAGCTATAAGGATTATATTATCATCTGATCCAAGACTTGTGACAACATATGTTTCAATAGTTTTCATTAGGTATTTGCCTAAAGTAGCTCTTCGAATACCTTCGTCTTGTGGTATTTCAGCCAAAGCTATACTGGTTCCATGATAAATATCTAAGCCAAGAGTTAAAGCAGCTACCCACTCTGACTTTAATATTAAATTGTTAAGACATTGTTCCCAGTTTAAAAGCTTTCCCTGATAAAAGTTTTCTTTAGTACATAAATAAATTGTTTTATTGACATTCAGAATGTAATTATTATATGTTGCTTTGCTGCATTTATTAATATCCATTACATGAGTTTGAAAGCTCAAATTATTGTCTATTATATTTCCTTCTTCTAGCTCCGCGACATATCTTTTGTCAATAATAGGTGTCCAAGGGTCGTTAATATAGTTAAATGTTACTTCTCCAGGAGGAACTAATGAAGTAGATATTACCTTCAACTTATTTTCCTTGTCAAAGAAGAATAATATTGAATTAGCAATAATAGACATCCTATTAATAGTTGCATTATGAACATAATGTCCTGAATGCGTGAATAATATCTTTATCTGCCCACTTTCATTAATTGCATTTAACGAATAAATAGAAACATATTTCCCCCAACTTACTGCAAATAATGTTTGTGGTTTTAAATAGTCAATAAATAATTCATTAGAATCTTCAGAAAAAGGAACATAGCCTACTCCAAACGAAATATCAGGTACAAAATAGTCCTTTAAATAATTTGGGCGGTCTATTTGGAATAATGTAACTTCATTTGGTTCAATCATCATAACTTGTATAAATTCTAAACATGCCAATCCTACTATCTTTGAGGTGTAAAATACTTCAAAATGATCTCTTTCTGAGTCTTCTTCTGAATATTTTAAGATTTCTATTGTAAAAACAGGACTTTTTGTTTCTAATATTACTCTACTATCTTGATGAAATGTAAACATTCCATCTCTTAATGTCACATAATGAAGTAAACCACATGATTCACTTACAAGCATTTCAAACTTCTTTTTGTCATTTTTAAGCATTTTAACTGCTATAATTCCTGATTTGAATAGTCCACTAGTAACAATCTTTTTACATTTTCCACTACTTATGTCCCATAAACATAGAAATCCATTTAAGTATCCAGAAACCATATATTCACCATCTTGTGAGACATCCATACATACTATTGCTTTAATAGAATTTGCTTGTTCAACTTCTTTAGTTATAAAAGTTTTAAATTCAAATTCTTTATCAATTGAATACATTCTAATAGCTCCTAAGTTATTTCCAACAAAAAGAGAATCTTTAAATACCTACAAGTTATAAGTAAATGATATAATAAGAATGAATAATTACTGTAATTGCAGTCACTAAATTATTATTTTTAAATAGTCTTGTTGCTGACAAAGTTTGTTTCTTTTCAAAGTCAATACATACAAATTTTAATTTTGTTTGTGCCCTATATAGTCTTAAAGCAAAAACACTTTCATTATCAATACTGCTATTGAAATTATGTTCAGTTTCTAAGTAATTGATACATTCCAGAGGATCTATTATGATATAATTAATTACAATTACTATTTTATTACCTTTAAAAGTTTCGTAAATATCTATTTTAACTACTTTTTCTTTTGTATTATCTTCTTTATTAGTTTGATTTATTACATTTGTTGTAGCTGAATTGTCTTCTTCATTTAATATTTGATTTAATAAATCATCATGATTATATGAAAAGTTATTAGAATATCCGTCATCGCCTAATAAATTATCAATTGTGTGATCTGTGCTTAATGCTATTATTATAATAATTTAAGAGTTATAAAATTATATTAGTTACTCATTCTTGTTTGATTATTTTCTACTGATTCTAAATTTGAATTATTAATTAAATTTAAACTTTGAGTTCTTTCTTGAAAACTATATTGATTATTATTATTTGACATTTATAATAATTTTCTCTTATTATAAATTATAAAATAAATAATAACAAACATTACTAAAAAACAATAATAAATAATTAATGATTTTGATTCATTTTTTAGTGGTTTTAATTAATATAAAAGTTATAATCATACAAAGTTATATTTAAATATTAAAAAAATGGATGAGGCACTTGAAGCAGTTGGGAGTAGCGGCAAATATCAAATAATATTAGCAACGATAATTATATTTGCAAGTCCAATGGCTTTATTATTATCATTATCATTTCCCTTATTCACTAGTTTACCAAAGTTTACCTGTTTAGATTTACCTACTAATACTTTTCTCTTATGTTCCCACCAAGATTATTGTTTAAAAGATAATTTGTCAAGAAGTATTGATTATAGCAAATCAATTAACAATTTTGTATTAGAATTTGAACTATATTGTGAAGATGAGTACTTTATAGGTTTAATTGCTTCTTCATACTTTATCGGAGTTATAACCGGAACAATAATGCTTTCAAGAGTTCCTGATATTTTTGGAAGAGAAAAGATTTTTAAGATATTAGTCTTTGGGAATTTATTCATCTGCTTTACATTAATATTCTGCTTTTCTGTTTATCATTTTATTGTTGTTAACTTTTTAGCTGGGATTTTTAGTTATATAATAGTAATGACTCCTCTTTTTTCTTCTGAATTTTTAGACATATTATTAAATGGTATAGTTCTAAGCGTAATGTGTGCAGCTAATTCAACATGTGGTGTACTAGTTACTTTATTTTTTGTTTTTGTTAATGATTGGAAATTACTATTCGTTATAGTAACTATATTCAACACTTTTCTGTTTATTTTGTCTTATAAATATATAATAGAAAGTCCAAGATGGCTTTTTAGTCAGAATAGAAAACGCGATAGTTATTGCATCCTTCAGCAAATGAGTAAAATTAATAATAAATCATTTAATTTGCAAATGTTCATAAAAACGAACCCTATCTTTTTGGAAAGTAATAGAAATACACGAACTGATTTGTTTCAAATTAACTTTATGAGAAATTTAACAGATGAAGATATTCAAAAGCTTAACGATTTAAAAGATATTAGACGAAAAGAAGAAAGACATACAACGTACAAATTTACTTTTGATTCTGATAATAAAAATCTAAATGTTTTACAAGTAAAAGAACGAAAATCAGACTCTAGGTTAAATTTGAAATCTGATATAAAAGAAATGTTAAGAAATATTACTGATATTGGGCCTCTATCAATTAGAAAGGAAAAATCAACATTTGATAACATTCCTCATTTACACGAAAGTGATTCTAAGTTACCTACAATTCCTGAAGTATCCGAGAAGAAAAAGGACCTTTCAAAATTAAATAATTTTAAGCTTCTCTCAGTTTTAGAAATACTAAATATTAAATCCCAACAAAAAAATTTGTATATATGTACTTATCTTAGTTTTGCATTTGGAATCTTTTTTAATGGGTTGTTCCTCAACTTAGATCACTTAGGAGATAGTGTAATCAAGAGTAATTTAGTATATTTTCTTTCTGAAGGTGCTGGATTTTTAATTTCAGGTTATTTTGCTGATTTCTTCGGAAGAATAAATTCTATTAAGGTCTTTTGTATCCTAGGAGGAGTAAGTTTTTTTTTATTTGAATTAGTAACAGATCCAAATATCAATTTATTATTTTTATTACTTTCAGGTTTTTCTTTTGCTGGTATAGGAAATATAATTACTATTTATAATTCGGAGATATTTCCAACGATTATTCGTTCGACCGTAATGGGATTTTTATTTTTAGTTTCTCAGTTAGGAGGCATTTTTGTTCCTTTTGTTTCTTTTTATATTCCACATAATCCTTTACTATATGGAATGATTGCTTTTTTAAGTTTCTTCCCTTGTCTATATCTTCCTGAAACTTTAGGATCTCAACTATCAGATAATCTACCAGAAGAAATAGAAGATGATAACTTTATATCAAATTTTGAAGATGAAGGAGTATATGAAGAAGAAGATTCTTTACATAAACCATTGCTTAATTGAACTTAGAATTTTAGATATAATTTGTTTGGTAATAAATAAGTTTAATATTATTTATAACATTATTTATATTTTATTTCTTTCAATTCTATTCTATATATGTATTTATTTTAATATTTAAGTTATTTGTATAAGTTATATTATTAAATAATGTTTTAAATAATATAAGAAAAAAATGAAACAGAAATCATCTGTAAAAGGAATACATTCTAATTTTTTAAAATCCTCTACTAACACAGCAAGTCTAAAAACTAAAAATTCTACCTCAAGTCTAACGTCTAAATTTAGAACAGAAGAAAGATTTAAATGGCAAAATAGAGATACATATATAGTAGGAAACGATGAATTAAAAGGGACATTATCAAAACATAAATATACTCCGAATTATATGGGTTGGGATACTATAATTGCTAGAACAAAGGATAATAATTATAAAACTCAATATTCATTACAGTATTTATATATTAATATTATATAATAAGGTCTTCTCATACAAAAACAAAAGAAAATGCAGTTTCAATAAGAACAATTAATCATGATGCTTCTATAGGAATTAATTTACCGATGAATAGGGAATCTTCAAAAAGAATTTTAAATACAAATAATATTAAAAGAACAAATTCAGTAGGGATGTCTTTATCAAAAATTAATCAAAATGATGATTGGGTTTCATTGACTGGACCTTTTCCAAGAAAGAAGAAATTTATTCAAACAAATCAAAAAGATTTAGTATTTAGTACAGAACCTTGTCAGATAAAAAATCTAAGAAGATCAGTTGATTATAATCAATTAAGATCGTCATCTAAGGAGCAATATGCAGGCAAATTAAGTTATAATATAAATTCTAATGAGAATAAAAAGTAAATAATATTTATTAATAAATAACAATAACGTATTTCAGTGAAGCGAAAGATAGAAGATTAAAAGACTTAAATTCTAAAATATTTTCAGGAGAGGAAAATTTAAAGACTACTCATAATATAAAAAGGCCACAAAAATTAAATGATTCTTCTGAAACAAAGAATTTATTAAAAAATAGTTATGAAAGACCAATGGTAAATAGTTTATTTAAATAATTTTAAATTATATTATAAAAGACGACAGAAAACAATATAAGATATGGTAAAGCAATAAATAGGGAGTTATATAAAAGTCATTTTGAAATATGTTAGTAAAGTTCAAATCATTAACAAGAATTTATAATATAATATCAATTGTGTAGATATATTAAACAATAAATACATAATAATTATTAAAATTTTACTTCTAAAAATATAGCTATTACATAATACAATGCAATAATTTAATAAATAAATTAAAGAATATATTAATAATAATATATAAATAAAATAATATCATATAAGATAATACAATATGAAATCTATCAAAGGTAATATAACAATAATTAAATCTTAATAGAATTATTTAAAATTCAAAATATTCTTACTGTTTGCTGTTGTATTTTTCTTATTGTAAGTGCTATTATTTTTATAATTTTTGATACTATTGAGTTTGCTTATGATTTGTATATTAGCGCACCAGGAATTCTATTTTATTCACTTAGAGTATAATGTTGCTATAATTTTAAGATTGTCTTTTTGATAATTCTTACTACAGTAATAATAATTATTATTCATAAGAAGAGTACTAAGTTATTATGTGTCTCAGCTCTTATGTATATAAATTTATTTATATAGCATCTAGTTTATTTACTTATCAGCTTTTAGTGCATATATTTTACTTAGTGATTGTTGTTCAACATTATCCCTTTTCAAAAAGTGAAGAACATAAGAAAAATGATACTTATTATGAATTGAAATTATATTATGTTGTAATTGGATTAATTGCTGGTGGTATAATTACAAATATTATCACAACATTATGTTTGTTATTATTGAAAAAAAATTTAAAGACTATTATTAAACTTTGCAGTAAGTTATTATTATAATAGAAGATGATGAATGTGGTAATCAACATCATACAATTTTAAATAAATTATTTGACTATAATGATAATGATACAAATGATATTTCAAATCTAAGTACAGCTTTCAATACTAACATAAATTATATTCCAAATACAATTAAACCAGTTGAAGAAGATTATGAAGAACAATTTAATACTAAATTTGCTAAAATTCATAGTAGTCCTCCAAATATAGTAATAGAAGAAAACCAGGTAAAATAAACTATTAAACATTTACAATAACTATTAAAATTTCCTAGAAATTTTCTACTTCTCCCAATAATACATTTAATTATTCAGAATTTGCAACACCTCAAATAAAGAAAACTTAAATTCTAATATATAATAATTAGTATTGTCATTATAAATAAATTATTATTTATTTCAATAATTTTATTAATTTAATTATTAACTTCAATTTTATAAAATATGGTGTTAGAATTAACTTTTACTGCAGCTTATGCAGCAATTTTATTAACTTGTTTAGCCGGATTGATCTTCGGAATAATAAATGGTTGGATGGTTTTATCTATAGATACCAGTAAACTACCCGAAGGATATAACGACCCTCAACCACAACCTGTATTAAATGATGAAGAAAAAGATAGATTAAACGCATCATCTGCTTCAAAAAGAGAACCAGATGTGCCTTTAACACAAGAAAAAATAGATATTTTGAATATTACAGCAGAAAAAATTCAATCAGTAATTTAAAATTTAAAGTTTTAATAGGGAGCCAATACATTTTTAATTCAAGAATATATTTACTTAGCAGTTTTTCTTTTTGTATTTTGGATTATTTTAATTTTAATTGACGTACAATTTAAATTTTACACTGCTATGGCATTTATTATTGGAGCTTTGACAAGTTTATTTTCAGGTTATATTGGAATGTATGTAGCGACAAGAGCAAACGTAAGAGTAACTTATTTAGCAGCAACTGTTAGAGATAATCCAGAAAGACCATTAGAAAAACAAAATTTACTACAAGCATTTAATGCAGCTTTTAGAGGCGGATGTACTATGGGATTCTGTCTTGTATCTCTTGCTTTATCAGTTCTTGCTTTCCTTATTATGATTTATATGTGTAAATATTTTTATTTTATTCAATTATTTATTTTAGCATTACTTAATCCTAAGAATCAAAGTACCGAAAATTATACTGAATTATTTGAATATATTGCTGGATATGGTCTTGGAGGATCAACTGTTGCTCTTTTCTGCAGAGTTGGTGGTGGAATATATACTAAAGCTGCAGATGTTGGTGCTGATTTAGTTGGAAAGAATGATTTAAATCTTCCTGAGGATAGTCCAGAAAATCCAGCAACAATTGCCGATAATGTTGGTGATAATGTCGGAGATATTGCAGGAATGGGTTCAGATTTATTCGGATCTTTCGCTGAGGCAACATGTGCTGCTTTAATTGTATCAGGAACTTCAATTGAATTATGTACTGGTGCTAACTTTTTATACCCTCTTCTTTTAACAGCTTCTGGAATTTTAATTTGCATTCTTACTACTTTCTTTGCTACACATATTATGACTGTTACTGCTTATGATAGAATTCAAACTACATTAAGCTGGCAAATTGTTATTTCGTCAATATTATTAACTCCAACAATTGTAGGAATATCCTTAGGAATGTTACCAAAATCTGTTACTTTTGATAAAGGAAGTGCTCATGCATTAACTGCAACTAATTGGAATTTAATGATTTGTGTATTAGCTGGATTATGGGCTGGTATGCTTATAGGTTATGTTACAGATTATTATACTTCAAACACTCATGGGTAATTATTCATTAATAATATAATTAGACCTACTCAAGCACTTGCTGAATCTTGTAAATCAGGAGCTGCTATTAATGTTATTCAAGGATTAGCATTAGGATATTTATCATGTTTAATTCCAATTATTGCTATTGCAAGTAAGTTTACATTTTTTATTAGTTTATTTTACATATTATTAACTTAATTAGCAACTATCTATACTTCATTTGTTCTTGCTGGTATGTATGGAATTTCTCTAGCTGCACTAGGAATGTTGTCAAACTTGGCAATATGTTTAGCTATTGATGGGTACGGACCTATCAGTGATAACGCTGGAGGTATTTCTGAAATGGCAGAATTACCAAAATCTGTAAGAAGAATTACAGATGCATTAGACGCAGCTGGAAATACTACCGCTGCAATGGGAAAAGGATTTGCTATTGGATCTGCTTGTTTAGTTGCTCTTGCTTTATTCGGAGCTTTTATTACTAGAACTAAAATGAAAGAAGTTAATATTTTAGAACCAATGCAAATTTCATGTTTAATCGTTGGAGCAATGATGCCTTACGCTTTTTCAGCATTTACTATGAAGTCTGTTGGACTTGCTGCAACTGATATGGTATTTATTACTTCTTACTATATTTTATAATCTTAGTGTATTGAAGTTACAAGACAACACAACTTAAAAGAACAAGATGGAACTGAACTCGATCACAATAAATGTATTGAAATTTCAACAAAAGCATCGCTAAGAGAAATGATATTACCTGGATTATTAGTAATATATTAAATAAAAAACTTATAGGTTATTTTTACACCAATATTACTTGGTATTCTATTTGGACCTAAAGCCGTTTCAGGATACTTAGCAGGTGTTATTGTTTCAGGAGTTCAAATGGCTATCTCATCAGCAAATACTGGAGGAGCTTGGGATAATGCTAAGAAATACATTGAAGCTAACAAATTATTAATAACTGACACAAAAGAAAATCCAACTGGAGCCAAAATGTTCTATCACAAACATTCAAAACCTCATAAGGCCGCAGTTGTCGGAGACACTGTAGGAGATCCATTAAAAGATACATCAGGACCAAGTCTTAACATTTTAATTAAACTATCAGCAATTATTTCACTTGTATTTGGATCATTCTTTGCTAAATATCACTTAGTTAAAGACATATAATAACAATTTAAAATTGAATAAATCGAATAAATTAAATAAATGAAGAAATTTAATTAAATTATTTTAAATTATTTCATATTTTAATTTAATAAATTATTTCTTTGATAACGTAATGTATAATTTAGTTAATTTTCTTTAATTTTAATTAATAATAAATAATAAATAAACTTAATGGGAAACTTAAATCTTTTTTGTAATTATCCAAATGACGATAAAAAGTTTAGTCAAAAAATGATGAGAGCAAAAACAGACCGAGTAAAAGATAGTAAAATGATTAAAAAATTTATATCAACATATGACATTGATAAAAGTGAAATGATAACTCCAGACTTCGAAATAAAAAATTGTCCTTCATTTAATGGAATGTCTGAATTAAATCACAATAATTGTCTTTACTTATGCGGTGGGCAAGAAAATCAAAATGGCGGAACCTACTTACTTAAATTTGACCCAACAACTCATAAATTAGAAACATTAATAAACAGTAAACATTATCATCATAACCCAACACTGTGTATCGCAAAAGGCTACCTCTATTGCATTGGAGGTGAAGATAAAAAAGCAGAAAGGTATAACTTGACAGAGAATTACTGGGAAGATTTACCCTCATTGAAGTTAGAACGGTCAGGGAGTACAGCTTATTTCTGTGAAGATAATGATTATTTATATTTATTTGGAGGATTCTTATCATTAAAAAATAATAATACTGATTTAGTTATTAGAATAAAAGTAGTTAAAGATCTTATAGATATTGGATGGGAAGATTGTTTTATTAATAAAACGTCTCCACTAATTAAAAAAAGTTTAATGTGTGTTATTCCAGTAACTTCTTCTACTATTTTGTTAGTTGGCGGAGATACTTATGATAAACAAACTTTTAATCCATGTTCACAAGTTGTGAAGGTTGATTTTAAAGAAGAAACTATTTATTTAGAAGAGTGTAAATTAAAAAGGCCATCAACCTTTTTGAACCGAAATAGTGTTTTGTATTGTAATAATAATTATGCTATTCTATTTGATGAACAGTATAGAATTCATAAGTACTTTTATATGGAAAAAGTTTTTGTTGATTAGAATTAATATAATTGAATAAATAAAATATTAGATAATTAATTATTATTTAAACTTTAATAATTGTATTTAAAATATATAATATTTATTATTTCTTCTTTATTTTCTTTGGTGTAGGGGATTGGGGATTGGGGATTGGGGATTGGGGATTGGGCCCAATCCCCAATCCCCAATCCCCAATCCCCTATTACTTATTAATTAAACTTAACATATAAACTATATATAATTGTTTAAATTTATTATACTTATTAGTTACTATATTGATAATAATTAATTAATTAGATATAAATATATTATTCATTCAAT
>Ga0100378_1004074_pt1 | contig 13765 bp, 18 predicted proteins | sample CryGeymeta201502_FD_81535 | JGI IMG/M metagenome (GOLD analysis project Ga0100378, IMG submission 81535) | Groundwater microbial communities from Crystal Geyser aquifers in Utah, USA - Crystal Geyser metaG 2015-02 | ecosystem: Environmental > Aquatic > Deep subsurface > Groundwater | place: USA...
TATATAACTATTATATAACTTTACATTTTCTAATATATATTCAAAATTCAGAATAATTGTTAAATTTAATATAATTTCGATATAAATATTAATGGATAATAAAATATATACATTAGTTTTACTATTTGAGAAATAGTAATAATTAGAAATTATGATATTATCCGATAAATTTCTTAACTAGTTAATTATATTTATATATTATTAAACAATGCTGTGTTGATATAAACTAACTTACTATGTACAGAGGATTAACATTAACATTTTTAATATGAATTACTAAACAAACAAATAATTACAAAATAATATTTAAAATAAATGAATATGAATATATTATATTTCTAATAATCATAGGAAAATAATATTAGTCTTATAAATACAAACATAATTTACTATTCTTCTAATTGGAGATTATAATGATAAAAGGGATTATAAACCATAAGTTATATAATACATATAATAATTATATTAATTATATTGTTATAACTTTTATTAAGACTACTAATTCAGATATATAAGTATATAATATATTAGTATTATACTAAACTTATATTGCCTTCATAATTTTATTTTAAAAAATGTAAAGCGCATACAAAATAAACATTTTATTATTACCATATTATAGTTAATATTGCAATTGTAATAATATTATAATTCGAATAATTTCATTTATATTATAAAATAACTTTATATAGCCTAATTAACCTAAAATAACTCAATATAACCTAAAATAACTTAATATTTTACTTATATAAGCTAAAATATACAAATTATTAACTATGACACAACAAAATTACTTAATATTATTACATAATAAAAAAATTAATTTAATTATTAATTTAAAAATAAGATATTTCTTTAAGTTAATGCTTGATAATTTTAATGTTAATTTACAAATTACGAAAAAACCAAACGACAATATCGAAATTAATGGATATACTAAATCAGACTTATTAATAGCACGCCAAATAGGTAAAATAAACGTGTAATTTGATATAGGACTCGAATATTTTGAAACAGCTTGTGGTCCTAGGGAAATTTTAAACGAGGATGCCATTAAAATCACCAAGGACCAATTAGATAAGTGTCTTAAGGAGATATTTCGCTGTACTATATGCTTAGAAGTATTTAAAGAGCCAGTAAACATCAAAAGCTGTCTTCACAAATTTTGCAAAAAGTGTATCGAAGAATATAATCGTAGAATGTATATTCTAAATAAAAATTAGAAAAAAGGAATGTGCAATATGTAGAAAAACTGTTGAGAATAGAAGACTCACTGAAAAGGATAATTCAATTAAGAAAATTAGTAATCAAACTTTAATTTTTAGTTCAGTGTTTTATACCTAATATAGAGAAATTTAATGAAGATGAAGAAGTCAATGATAAACATAAATTAAAAACTTATTCTCGACCTAGTAAGAATATTTAAATAAACTTTTTAGAAATTTTAACAAACAGAGCTAAAATTGAAAGTGATCGTAAGAAAGAAGAAGATTATATTGTTTTAAAGAAAAAGAAAAAGAGAAACAGGCCTAGTCGTTCAAAGTATATTTTTATATTTTAATATTTATATTAAATATACTAGAATTGTAACAAACTCTAACAAGACTCCTACAGACTCTCGTAAACCTGATATAAACAAACTAACAAACGCACCTACAAGTATTAAGAACGGAGACTACAAAAACGGCTCAAACAACCATTCAAACCTTACAGATCAAAAAAGTATTGCTTTAGCTAACAAGCTTGGAGTCATGCTTATCTTCGATGAGAAAAACAACTATGAAAGTGTGAAATCTATGCAATCTAAAAAATTTGTAATATTTTATAATTAACTTTTGCTTAATCCCTTATAGAAGTTTCACACTGACCCTAATATTCCGATTGACAGTTTTAAAAAATATATAAGTTTAAAAATGAATAATGATGACCTTTTTAATGACGGTATTTTATTTTATTTGTCGGATAAGAATGATGTAAATTAATTAATAAATTTTAGAATATTATTAATATTGAAAAGAATATTTCATTAAAAGAGCTAAAGGACAAATATTTCGTTGCTGGAGATGATGTAGTCAAAGTTTACTTTCGAATAGTAAAGAAATAAATATGTATTTTGTGTTTTATTTATATAAACTTTATGAACTTATAGCTGTTTCTTCTATATAATATATTTATTTATTAGTATTTATTTAAATTAACTATTTATTATTTAATTATTATTATAATTTATATAAAACTTATTTAATGTACATAAAACTTTTTAAAAGTATTTAATTACATATTTAATTACATATTTAATTAGCATATTTAATTTACTGATTTAATTAACATACTTAATTACTTATTTAATTTACACATTTAATTTACACATTTAATTTACTTATTTATACTATTCATTCCATTATTAATTTAAAAATATTATCGTTATAAAATAATTAATGGGAGGATGCGAAGTACGACCAGCAATTAACGCTTTTGAAGACTGTCTAAATTTATTATGGGACAAGGCCCAAGCAGCTGTAGTATTAACCGAAAAAGATAATAATGTAGCTCCAGAAATAGTAGAAATAAGTAAAAAGCATTTTGTATTCGGTATTAAAAGAAAAAGCAATACTTACCATTTAATCGGAAAACTTGATAGTTCTGAGGTTAAAGCTGATACAGAAATATTTTACTTAAAGCCTTTATATGAAAAAAAGAAAAAAGGAGAGGAGGGTCCAGGCTATATCGATGCTGCTGATAAAGCTATTATTAAAATTATAGCAAAAGATGGATTGTTTACAAGACAATAGAGTTTACAAGATTATTTTAAGAAAATTAATGCATAAATAAGTATTTTTTATCAGTTTTAAATTTTTAATTTTAAATAAATATAGTATATTTATAATTTTAAAAACTTAATTATGAACTTATTAATATGATTTATATTATTATTTATATGATGATAACTTGCCCTTATATATTTATATCTTTGTAATATCTTTTTTGTATTATAACTTTATTATACAAACTTAATTATCTTAATTATTGAATTATGACCTTCAATATAAATATTTATTATGACTCAAAATATAATTTATAAAAACAAAAGATAAAAACATCAAAAAATATTATACTATGTATTTAGTTAAATCTCAACATCAATCTCATTATTTAGCACACTAAAATACTAATTATTATTTCGTAAACCTATTCCAAATTGTATTTAACGTATAAACAGCCACATACAATAACACAGCATAAACAATATACCTTAGTGTAATTTTAGATTTCTTCATCAAAGGACTATCTACTTTATTATCTACATTCTTTATCTACAATAGAATTTTAATAAAATTAAGATACAATTATACAATTAATCAATTAAACTAACTTACTATATAATAATCAGACTCTACTAAGACTTTATTCTGGATATTTATATCTTTTATTCTTAATAGTATATAATTGAACAAAGTAGTTTTAACTGAATTTGCATATGATCTTCTCATATAATTTAATAATAATTCAAATTGATCTCCATTTCTATCAATAAATAGTTCATCAGTAAAGTTTGAATTAAGAGATGTACTACTCTTAAACAGACTTTTAAAATAAAATGATTGACTTATTAACATTTCTTTATATGTGGTAAATTTCTGCCCACCAACATTAAGTCTGATTAAATCTGATTTCTTTTTACTTATAATTTCATCATATTTTATTTTATAATCATTCCATAGTTTGTCTTTCTTCTCAATTACCGCTCTATAATTATTAATTTTGTTTTCAAAATGTGCAAATTGGGTTTTAAAAATAAGACAGTTGTCATTAAAGTCTTTATTTTGAATATACATATGATTAGTAATTTTCTTCTCCATTTTCATTTATTTTAGTTTATTTTACTTATTATAATTAAAACTAAATTTATTAATATAATATTAATAATATTACTATTAATATTATTTTATATTATTTTATATTATTAATAATTAATGGGAAATAGTCTAAGTTTAAGAGGTTTAAGTCCGTGTTGTCGCAATAATGGTGGCGATAATGAATTTATTGACATGAACTTTAAAACAACATTAGATAAGTATGAAAACGGAATTGTGAAAATTATTGTTGTTAACAAGAAAGGAGATAATTTGCATTTATTTTGCGATTATGGAACTTTAAAATATTATAATGAATTAAATAACCTGAATTCAGGTTTAGCGGATAAAACATTTTATTTTCTAAATAATGAGATTATTAAAATGAACGAATTTATTCAAAAGACAAGTAATTTAATTCTTGATAAACTTGTATTTTATAAAGTTGAATTTTATGGAGTAAAGAAAGAAATATCTAATACTTCTATTACAAGTCCAAGTAGTAATAAAGATAATCAATTTATATATACAGAATTTTACTTAAATGGTGAATGTTTAATTAATGATAAAAAACAAATGATGATTTATAGTTATAAATTCCAAGATAATGTAGAAAATATAGACTCTCCTTCACAGAAATTAAAATTTATTGATATATAGCTAATAGTCTATATACGAATACGAATATAAATATTATTTATTGTAATAATAATAATATTAATAATCAAGGATATTAAAAATCATTAATTATTTATTCTGTTTACTATTAGTAAAAATTAATCTATTATTACAATTTAATATACTTAATAACTATATTAATATATGATAAAAGCATATAAATAGTCTATATATAGAATATAATCTTCAACAACCTAACTTAAAACAATTCAATGAAACAACCTTAAGCAACCACTTAAAATTATTTAATCAATTCAATAATTTACTAAATACAAAATAAAAAATTTAAATAAACTTTATTATCTAAAATTCAAATTCTGTAGAATATAAGTATTTAATTTAATTATATTATAACAAAAATGGTAAAAATTTTCAAATTCATTTTAATAATTAACATTATCCTTTTAATCTCAATATCACTCATAAACAGTCAAACTCCTGAAAAAACTGAAGCCCAAGACAAAAAAGAGGAAGGAAAAGAACCAACTTTAGGATGTGTTAATCCAGCCGGAAAGGATGTCGATTGGTTTATTATACTTACTTTCCCTAAAACATCTGACCCAGCAGGAAAAACTAATTATGCTTACTTTGATGAATCTTTGGCTGGAATGGAATACTATAACTTAGATAATGTTAAAGAATTCCCTCCTGTAAGATTGACAAAGGAATTAAATGATAAAAACAACTCAAAGAAAGAGCAAGACACAAATTACTTTGTTTGGAATGATGATATGACAATCGATGACGATAAAAAATCAGCTTCATCAGGTAAAGCTCATTCAAAAGGAGTTTTAGCTTACGATAAACAATCTGGATTTTTACTTGTTCATTCTTTACCAAGATTCCCATACAGAACAGCAGACTCTCTCACCTTTTTAGAAGATTTACCTGATAACACTGGAATATACGCACAATCTTTCTTATGTGTTACACTAAACAAAGATGAGGCTGTTAAAACAATCGACCAACTCTTAATTATTAATCCTCAACTAATAATGAAACATGCTATCAGCGATGATTTTGTCGATAAACCAGCCAACGCAAAAGTTTTAAAATTCTTAAAGAACAGAGGGGACAGCAAACTTCTTGATCTTGATATTTATGAAGTATCATCTAAGAATAACCAATTATTTACTATATTCTCTAAAAGTAAAGATTATGGTTCACTCCCTTATGACACAATGATACCAAAATACTATAAACAAGCCTTTTATGTTGAGACATGGACTAAACCTGATAGACTAGCTCCTTTATGTACAGCTGCTGCAACTGTTAATAATGTCCTTACGGTAAAGTTTGGAAATTTTGAATATGGATGTAATAATGAACATTCAAAATGGGCTTGTTCACCATCAGTTGTTTGCATTGGAGACTTAAATAGAACTGGCTCACAAACAAAAAGAGGAGGTTTAACTGTTTGTATTACTAATAAAGTTATGGCAAAAGCATTTAATGCTGCAATTCTAACTAGTGAGAAGTGTGAGAATAATAAGGAGAAGACTATGAGATTTTTAGAAGAAGAGCAGAATTAGAAGTAGAATAAATATGTTAATACCTATGGTAAGAGTTTGTTAATTACTTTATTGTTGTTAACAATATTACTGGTTTTAATAAGATTACTAAATTTACTTATATGTTATGTTAAAAGATTTATTTATATATTTAACAAAAATATTTATGTAATTATATATAGATATTTATGTTGTTAAATAAAAAATATGAAATAATACTTTAATTAAATGTATAAAATAAAATAAATTTATATTAATATATTTACTAATTAATTTAGTATATATAAGAAAGTAAATTATAACTATTTATTTTTACTTCTATTTTAGTATTACTTTCTAGCCTCAGGGAATCCAAATTCATCAAAACCATTATTATTTCCAGCATTATTACTTTGATTGCTTGATGGAAACATATTTTCATGAACATCCCCTCCTTGATTATTATTAATATTGACATTAACATTGCCACTTTGGTTCGAATTAGGAGTAAAAATTGAATAATCATTAATACTTTTATGTTGTAAATCTTGGTTATTTTCTTGATGTTGACTTTGAAATGTACCAAAGGACTGAGTTGTAGGATTTTGTCCTTGGTTAAGATCATTTTGAATATTGCTACCTTGATTTGGATTAAATTGTGATTGGGAATTTGGTTTTATTACAGAATTATTATTAACATTTTGACTATGGCTAATATTTTCATTAATTTGATTTTGATTTATCGGGTTAAAACTACCTTGATTGTTTGGAAGTTGGTAATTATTATTAACATTATTACTATTACTAATACTATTTGGTTGTGAATAATCAATGTTGTTTTGGTTTTGACTAGGATTCATATTAACATTATATCTTGGTCCACCTTGAAAGTCTGAATTTACATTTTGGAAATTTGGTTGATAATCTTGTTGATAATTTGGTTGATAGTTGTTTGGTTGATTAAAATTTCCAGAGACTTGGCTAACATTATTACTTTGGTTATTACTATTATTACTATTATTGTAGTAGCTAGGATTATTAAGATTGTTAAAGTTTTGACTTTGCATATTTTGGTTATTTGGATTACCTTGGTTAAAGTACTGACTATCACCAAAGTTTGGGTCGTAATTAAACGGTTGACTTCCAGTTGTCATTCCAGTACCTTGATTAGGATTGGACTTTCCTTCAAACTCAATAAAGCTTTTTGTAGGTAAAACTTGAAAATTACCCTGATTATTACTATTATTCTCATTATTTATTTGTAAACTATCAGTACCAAAGGTCATTGGTTGTATTTGGCCTAATCCTTCTGAATTTATTTGATTAAAGTCTACAGGAATAACTTCTTCTGGAAAAGTATAATCAATTTCTTCCTCTTTGCATATTTGCTTAACTCTTGAGATTAAAAATGGCTCTGGATTAGGAGTAAAAGTAAGTTTATCTACTATTTGCCTGTTAACAAGCTTATCAATATTTTGAGTTGCATTGCTGACATAAATACCTCCGAATTTTATAGTCATAAAATCACGAAACTCTTTAAATTCAGTAATTTCTATTCGTGTAGAAGCAAATAGAACAGTGTCTAAGGAAGCACGCATATCATTTGGGCATTGGGAGGAGTTTATTAAGTAGGTGCATTTTTCCTTTATAATTTCCATTATTGTGCCAAGAATATCAAAAGCTGTAATGTAATTTTCTTCTTGTATTATACCGTCCATTTTTAATTTTGCCATCTCAGGGTTGTTGTTTTTTAAATAGTTGATTAATTCTTTGCGCTTTTTGGTTATTTCTCCTACCTTTTTGTTTCTTTGTTGAGTTAATTTTGCTCGAATAATCATTACGTAAGTACTAAGCTCATTTGCTGTAACTACTTTTGGTGGTTCTTGTGGTTGTTTATTCCCCATTTTAAATTTTATATTATTTCTCTAGGTGTAATAAATATAAATAATAATATATCGGATAAATGTAAAAATAAATTCATAGAGATTATTTATTGAGTTCGAATTTAATATGTTAAATAGTATAGTAATTAAATATATTTTATATAATTATTTATATAATCATACTAAATACGATAACAACATTAATATTTACTAAAATAATCAATTTTACTAATAAGTAAACTACAGTTATAATATAAAACCCAATTTTATCCTAATAAAATAATTAGCCTACCTAGCTCAGCGGTAGAGCGCCAGCCTTTTAAGCTGGTGGTCGAGGGTTCGATCCCCTCGGTGGGCTCTTTTGCATTTTTTATCAATATTTTATATTTATTAATCAAAATCAGAATAAGAATAATTAAAATTAATTATTAATTATTAAAAGGAATATATTATACATATATTTTAGTAATGGAGGAAAAAAAAGACGAAAGTCACGAAACTAATACTAACAATACGCAGCAATTGTTTGAAGATATTAACCCTGAAAATCGAATTCAAGAAGTAGAAAGTATGTGTATGAATTGTAATGAGAATGGAATAACTAAAATATTATTAACAAAAATACCTTTTTATAAAGAAATTATAATTATGAATTTTGAATGTCCACATTGTGGTTATTCTACACGAGAAGTTCAAACCGGTCAATCTCTCGCTGATTCCGGCATAATGTTCGAAGTTAAAGTAATAAGCGCAAGAGATATGAGCAGGCGTGTAGTTAAATCAGAATACGCAACAATAAGAATTCCTGAAATTGATTTAGAAATACCTCCCCAAACACAAAAAGGAAAACTTTCTACAATCGAAGGATTCTTATTAAATACTTATGAAAGTTTAAGCAAAGCATTAAAAGAAGGAGTATATACTGAAATTGGAGGAGAAGAAATGGATAATAAAATTCAAGGAGTTATTAATAAAATTGATGGTGTTTTAAAATTACAAACTCTTCCTGTTAAATTTATTTTAGAAGACCCAGGTGGTAATTCTTTTGTTGAAAATCCTTTCGCACCAAATCATGATCCATATTGTAAAGTAACTCATTATCAAAGATCAAAAGAAGAACTAATTGTAATTTTACTAATAAAAAAATAATTTTTAGAAAATGGGCTATATGACAGATGAAACAGATAAAACAGACGAACACGAACAAACAGTCGAACATAAAACAGAACAAAAATTAGAATTATCAAAGGATGAAAAAGTAGAAAGCAAAGATATTAAAGACGTTAAAGAAGTCAAAGACGTTTCAGAAGTTAAAAAAGATCAAAAACATATTATCAAGGACAACATAGAAAAAAGACAGTTCAGTAAATATAACATAATACCTAATAAAATATATTAATTAACATTTAATTATAGGTGTATATAAATCAAACTCAAATATTTCTGCACATCTACTTGATTTAACTAAAACTATTGATAATAATGAAAACTTAGACAACGAAGCTATCACCTTTGCTTCAGATTGCTATACATGTTACAAACCAGGTACAGAACGCACCTGTATGATAACAATTCCTTTCTTTAAGGAGTTAATAATAAGTTGTTTTAAATGCGATAACTGCGGCTTTAAAGATGTAGGAATAAAAGGAGGTGGTGGAATAAGTGATAAAGCAAGGAGAATAACATTGAAAGTTACAAAACCTTCTGATTTAAACAGAGATCTTTTTAAAGTAAGGAGAATAAAGAAATAAACATATTAATTAACATATAAATAAGCATATAACTTATAACATTAACATTATTTTAGTCCGAATCAGCTAAAGTCTCCATTCCAGAAATGGGTTTTGAAACATCTGACGGTAGTATGGGAAGTATGTATACAACTGTAGAAGGAATAATTGAAAAAATTATTGATAATATAAAAAACATTCCATTTGGAAGTGGAGACAGTAGTGAATCTACTGATAGTTACTCCAATAATATTGATAAGTTTTGTGAAAAGATACAAAAAGTATATAACTTTCTATATAATTTCATATATAATTACTTCAAAATAGTTAACCAAAGAACAAATGAATTTCACATTAATTATTGATGATCCTTTATCCAATAGCTTTATTTATAGTGATGTAGATCCCTCTTTGGACCCTCAACTTACTATTGAAGATTATGAAAGAACTGAAGAACAAAATGACGATCTTGGAATTACTGATATGAAAGTTTAATTTGGATGCGACTATAGTAGTAATGGTTGTAATTAAATAAGAAGTTATATGAAGAAGTTTACTTTAGTTATAGTTAATAAGAATGATTAATTAAAATATATTTATACTTATAATTAAATAACTATATTATAATTTTAAAATATAATTATATAATTTTATTAATTTTAATATTAATACTCAAGTGAAACATGTTCACATACAACAAGTAAAAAAAATCGCTAATAAATTAGTGTATATGGTTATATGAAAATGAATGGATATGGAATGACATCAAATCCTTTAGAAGATAAACTAAATAAAGGAAACTGCACACTAGAAAGTCTTTTTGAAGAAGACGACATGGTTCAAGAGCTTAAATATCAAAATCAAAAATTAATAAACTTGTATTATTTAATTTAATTTTAGCTTTACTCCTGATATTACCAAAGAGTTAATAAAGTTTATCATAATCGAACCAACAGAAGATGAACCTAATCGGGGCCATAAATACCCATTTACCGCAAGTGAAATACTTAATTGTGATATACAAAAGATTACAGATTACTTTTTGACCTTTGAAAGCACTAATAGTGTAAGAAGTGTAAAAAGCATTCAAAATAGTACTGATAAACTAGACGACCTATTTAATGAAATTGTCAATTTTGATAGAGCGGCAATTACTAAGGAGAAATCAGTGGAATGCTTTAATAATTTAGATTTACCTTTAATTAAATCAGAGGTCAATGAGAAAAATGATAAGGTTGAGGATAAGGCTGATGATAAGGATAAGAAGTCAGAGGTAGGAAAGGTTGATGATAAGGTTGAAAGCCAAGATAATAAAAATGAAACAACAGTAGATCTTTTAGTCGCAAAGCCTGATGAAGATACAGTGAATATAGTAGAGAAACAAACCGAAGTTGAAGTAGTTTGTCAAGCAGAAGAGGGAAATAATGTTAAAGTTAAAGAGGTTAAGGACGCAAATGATAATCAAGAAAACAACAAAGTACAAGATCAAGATCAAGAACAAGAAGTAGAAGTAGAAGTAGAAGTAAAGTTAGTAGATAAGCTAGAAGAAAAAATCGAAGAAAATTTAGAAGATAAAGTACAAGAAGATAAAGTAGAAGAAGATCAAAAAGCTGAAAATGTAGAACTAAATGTTAATAGAGTAATATAATATTATAACTCTCTTTTTAGATTAAGCTATTAGATTATTTCTTATCATTTCTAGAGACAAACTCACAATTAAATTATGTCTTATGTGGTTACTTCGCTAAGTTTTTTAATTTACTAATGCATAAGGACTCTTCATTTGTAATTAATTATATTTAACCATACTCATACAAATTTCATATACATATAAATATTCATATATTCAATACATTTTTATCTCTTTAACATTTATACTTATTAAATAATTAGATGATTAATTACCTCTTTACATATAGACCAGAAATCCTTGATAAAGTAGTATATCACGCAGATAGAAAATCAATCATAGAGCTTCTTCCAAAATTACTTAATTTTGATAATCTTGTTACTCAATCAGAAGAACTAGATAAACTTAGAAAGAATTTAATATCCAAAGTTATACTGAAGCTTAACTCAGATGATTTTGAAGTAAATAATAAAAATTAACTTATATAAGATTGTCCACAACGTAATTCAAGCACTTCAAGAAATTGTTGACAACAAACAATGCTTAGAGGCTGTTGTAAACGACAGAGAAGTTCTTACAATTCTATTTAGCTTACTCAAAAATAGAAATACCCTAAATATATCGGAAACACTCAATTTTTTAATAACAATATTAAAACTTATCTCAATAGAAAATCTTAAAATACCTACTATTGATATCAATGACGATGTAACAACAAATACTAAACTTGATATAACCCAAGTGAATAACACTGCCTTTGGCGAGTTAATCCTAGAAAACATAGAGGATATACTATGTCACTTCCATATGAATAATGACTCAGAGGTATTAGTCGAAAATACTCATGGTACTAAGCATATTCCTCTTGGCTTTAAAAGGTAATTAAACTAATTTCGATTACAATGTATTAAATTTTATAGGTTAAGAGTAGTTGAATTGATATTAGTAATCCTAAACTATTTTAGAAATATTAAAGGTTTACTTGATGAAGTACTTATTAAATCTGAGTTTTTGAAACTACTTTGGGTTTACTTCTTCCGTTATGAATGGAATAATGTTTATTTAAACCTATTTGAATCACTAATCAAATATTTAATTGAGAACTCTCATCATTTTAAGGAAATAATAAAATACTTATTTAGCGAACTTAAGATTATTGACTATATCTACTCAAAAAGTCAAAATATTTCATTTAGCTTTGCGTCAGAACGTACGATAAACCGAGGATACTGGGCAAGTATGGTTGACATATGTAAAAAAATAAATGATAGTGCTGATAATGAAATACTGACTCACTTAAACAGTAAGCAAATTATAAAAATAAATAATATAAATAATAATATAATTTTTATTAATAATTTACTCTTTACTCTTTATTAGATGAATGGAATGATTTCTATCTAGAAAAAATAACTGGCTGGAAAAAATTATTTAACAGAAAGTTATGTAACTCTGAACATATTCAAGAAGAAAATCAAGAAGTTAACATGGACGAAGAAAAGAAAGAAGAAGACTTCCATGAATTTAACAAAAAGATAGAACAAGAACAAGAAATAAAAGAACATGAACAACACCATAACATTGAAGAAACTAACTTTAACGACTTTATCTTCTTTGATGGAAATGAAGAACAAAAGGAAGAAGATGAATTCGCTATTATCTCTCACCACCACAAGTAAATCATTTATTCTTAATTTTTGTAGCAGCGATGGACTTGTCATTGACGAAATAGAAATAGAAAATTTCATTGATAATCATTACTGGAAAAAGAAAAGCTTAGATGATGATGCGTATATTCGAGCTTTAAAAGATCTTGATCAATGAAGGACAATATGAGACTAATTCATCATCATTATATAAATTTTTATTTGTTTTATTAGTTTGATTTTTATTCAAGTTTATTTATTAATAATATTTAATAAGAATATTTATTAAATTAATAATGTGTTATTAAGTAAGTATTAATGTATTATAAAGTATTTATTATTACTATATTTTTTATTCAATTAATATTCTTACTAGTAATGGGAAATAAAACAAATGAAGCAGTAAAAGTAGAACTAATAAAACAAAAACAAGAAGTAGTACAAGTACAAAAACCAATTCAACAGCTTCCTGTAAAAATTGTAAAAAACGTACTACCAACAAAACCTATTATAGAAGAAGAAGAAGTAGTAGTATACCCTACTGGTCAATTAAGAAAATCACCTTTACTAATAAGCAAAATGGTTGATTGTTTGAATGAAAGAGTTAAAAAATTTATAATCGATAAAGGTATAGTAATAGTTAAAAATGATTTGAAAAGATGTTTAATCAAATCAAAAAGATTAAAATTGTTGACTGAGAAAGAATTTAAAATTATAGATAATGTATTTAATTCGTTAGATGATTTACAAAATAAGAAGTTGTTGAATCCGAATAAAGATATAATTGATTTAGATAATAAATTAGAATTTGAAAACAATTATTTAAACTTAGAAATGTTGGTTTATAATACAAA
>Ga0100378_1004079_pt1 | contig 13757 bp, 7 predicted proteins | sample CryGeymeta201502_FD_81535 | JGI IMG/M metagenome (GOLD analysis project Ga0100378, IMG submission 81535) | Groundwater microbial communities from Crystal Geyser aquifers in Utah, USA - Crystal Geyser metaG 2015-02 | ecosystem: Environmental > Aquatic > Deep subsurface > Groundwater | place: USA...
ACGAATGACCAACTTGCATTGTGTGCCAAGGCATCCTTTGAGCACAGTTGTGCCCCCGAGGAACTGAAACAAACACAACTGTCCAAAATAGATCAGTGGTTGCTATCACAGAAGCCACTGCAGTAGTAACTGGAATAATCAGTTTTTAAAGTAAGATTAATCTGATTTGACTTCTACCATTATTATTTAGCAACAGAGCGATTATACAACAAAGGCGAGAACTAGAGAGGAAAGAGCAGCAGTTCCAGAACGAAGGAGACTAGTCGACACGGCCCCACTGACGACTTCACCATTTTCTACAGCGGCCACCACAGGATCCGATCGTCCAACAGCTGTAGTGTCGTTGCCAAAAATAACTTCTCCCTCTTCGAAATCATTTGCAGCATCGTTGGGATCGGGGAATTCATCATCGTCGGGAAATGCGTCAGGATCCACATCATTTTCCTTATCATTATTCTTCTCGTCCTGTTCTTTATCATCTTCGTTTTCTTTGTCTTCTTCATTGTTATCGTTTTCCTTGTCATTGTTGGCTTCCACATCCCCGGCTACTACTTCTTCTTCTTGTTCCTCCTTGTCACTGTTGGCTTCCTCTTCCTCGATTTCATCTTGATTGTCACCTTCCTTGTCATTGTTGATGGATTCTACTTCCTCGACTTCGTCTTCATCAGTACCAGCAAGTTGCTCTGGCTCCTCGGCACCTTTATCCTCTTCTGGATCCTCCACGACAGGTGCCTGGCCTGGTTCCAGGGCTGGCTCCAAGACATTTTCATCGCTGACAATTTCGGTTGGGTCACTGAGAGTGCCTCCAACGGTAGGGGAGTTCGTGTTGACAACCTCGGGTCCCATATCAATTTCTTCTCCATCTACATTTTCTGTGATTGCTTCCACTGTGGTAATAGCGAAGGTAGGCGCAAAAGCAGTGCGCAGGGAGGGAGCGACAGTGCTAGCTGTGGGGGACGCCGTAGGACGCAGAGAGGGAGCAGATGTAACGGTGGTCGAGTCTTCAGCGGTAGTAACACTGTCATTGTTATCGGATGTAACACCATCTGCACCAGCAGAAGGCAGTGTGGTTGTGGTCTCGTTATTGGTTGCATCATTGTCAACAACAGTAGTCTGTTCCGCCGCATCTCCCCCGCACAACAAACGCATCGATCCGTCAATAGGTGTAGCCGCGAGTTCGCCACAGCTAATGGCACCGACTCCCCAGTAGGCCTGGTTGCTGTAGAGCCCGTTTGAGGCATCAAAATAATGACAGCCTTTGACATCGTAAGCCCCTTCAAAGTAATAATCATCAGATCCAAGCTGCAGTCCCATCGCCAGAGCTGCCGTTCGGCAATCATCGACCGTTCCGCACAATGTTATTGACTCTGTTCCTTGACATTCCGTGGCGGCATCAAAGTCAAGTCCCGGAGCAGTTCCAGCAGAACAATCCAATCGTAGAGAACCGTCGGTGGGAGATTCCGCAAGCTGTTCGCACGTTCCGTTGACGCCAAAAAAGGCGTATCCCGTGGCAGGATAGTAGACACAGCCTCTTGGTTCCCAATCTCCGGCAAAGCCGTATCGCTCGTCCCCGGCAAATAATCCCAAGTTTTCGGCCGTTTCGCGGCAGACGCTTTCCGAGACGCATCCGGCCGACAGACCGCGCAGATCTTCTCCTTCGCACTGAGCGAGCACACGCGCAATGGGCATCATCATCATCATCATCATGGCAGCTGTAGCTGTAGCTACTTGGAGTGGTGCCAGTAGAAGGCTTAACTTTTTGTTGATTAGTCTCATAATTGTTTTTTTTTGGTAAGTTATTTGCACTGGACTAACAAGATTTTTTATTAAAGTGTTAACTGTATTGTGATTGAAAATTGGTCTATTGCCGCTTTATTTCTCTCCAGCAATAGATTTTAATATTTTATACTACTACGTCTTAAAATTCGTCGATTGATGGGATACACATCTTGGCCAAAAAAATTTATAGAGCTCCCACCAACAGTTCCAAATCGGCATTTCGACAACGGAAATCCGATTGTTCCATTAATAATGATATTTATTGTGATTTTTTGATGAGATCCTATGATCCAATGGCATTCGGAAGATAGAAGATTTAACCCCAACTCAAAAGATAATAATATTATTGACACGATTAGCAGGAATTATTATTTATTTAGCTTAGTTAAAAGATGGTGTCGGTAGATGGAGCTTTTTAGTGGTACTTTTCGCGATACTAGACTAAACATACGGCAGGCCGTGACCACAGACAACGTATATTAAAAGCAACTAGAACTAATTAAGCATCGTGTAAGTTTTTATACGTATCTCATGTATCTTCTAGTTCCAACTAAACACTTCCGTCATCCTGGACCTCTGCCGATCCGTTCTCCTCCTCCACCTCCTCCGTGGCTCCATCATCTTGACGAGTCGTGTCATTGTCATCATCAAACACGGGACGGTACAAGACATCCGTTCGAACAACATACTTTGTACCTTTGGTCACAGCCGATCCTTCGTGAATGAGAGACGCTGTGTTGCCTTGTGGAAAAAAGGCGATAGAGCCTTGCCTGGGCACAATGCCACGGGCCACACCATTGGGCAAATAAAATCGTGTTTCGCCCCCCTCAAAATCATCGTTCAAATATACCAGGCAAGTCAAGTAGGACTTGATTTCGGCCTGTGGTGGACACGTATATTCGCCCGTTTCGGGATGAAGGTACGAATAGGGCCAAGATCCGTCCAAATGAGGACGGTATTCACAATCTTGACCGTACCGAAAACAGCGCCATCGTGGGTTGATGGAATGCAATTGGACTTGTTTACTATTATTGTTGTTGTTGTTGTTGTTATTATTATTGTTGGGTAACGTCATAGTAGCTGGTAAGTGCATTTTGACGCGTTCCAACAGAGTTTGAGAAATTGTGTCATCCACCCACCATTCGCAACTATCGATGCCTGTGGGCGTCTTGGCTGCCACGGGATGATCTGGTCGATATCCCAAGGTCGACACGATGGAAAGCAGTTGTCGACATTCCGAAGGTGTCAAAACTTGAGACAAGACACGTGCCGGAGATGGTAAGAACGGTACCGAATGGAAGGCTGTGGGTGGAGGTGGGTCGGCCCATGTAATAAGTTGCTGTTGGTGTGTGGCTGCTCCTTCTTCTTTTTCCTCTGAATCGTTGATGTTGGTGGTAACTATGTGCAGGTGCAAATCATAGTGATTGGGTGGTGTGCGATTGGCGGCAGCTTCACGATATAAAATTTTAGACTCGAATTTGATTTCGGGAATGGAACTTGATGTTGGAGTTGGCAGCTTCTTACTATCATTGCTATCATCATCGTCACCCCACCATTTCCAGCCCTTCAACACGACCAGCTTACTATCATCATCATCATTATCGTCATTATCATCGTTGTCGTTGGAAATGGTTCGTCGTGCTACCATTTGCTCTACCAAGACCACTGCAGGATCATGTTTGTTATTGGTCGTGGCATCCATTTCAGTGTTGTTCGTCAATTGCAAAATAGACTGCAAAAGCTTCACTTGACACGGCGCCATGGTACAATTCCGAACCCACCGTTGCACCGTGCCTTGTTTGGGAAGTTGCTGAAAATCACGACATGCCTGCAACGCTGCAAGGGCATCCGACCAGCGATGATTCTGTAGCGCGTGGGTCACCTTGTGTCTGTAGTCTACGCCCTTGTCGTACGACTGCATCTGTTCCAGAACGAGGGGGTGTAAAATTCGACGAAGCTCTTTAAAGCGTCTGGAATGAAATTGAGTTCGTGTCGGTGTTTCTTCTGCCAAAGTTCGAAGCGTTGCCAGTGTCGTCGTCAAGTCTGCTTCCGAAATGGTACTTGTCGTATCAGTAGGAACATCAATTGGAGTGGCGTCCTTTTGAGCAGGCTCCACACCAGTTTCTACAGCTCCTCCTACTTCATTTTCTACCTTGCGAGCTTTGGCTGCATGAAATAGAGCATGAGTCCGCTTGCGCTTGTTCTTGCCCATCTTGCTTCTATGTACTTGAATTGAATTCGTCTGTTGTTTGCATTTAAACAAGCTCTGGGTAGTCGCGACTTATTATGGTGTCCGTCCTTTTGGAGAACAAGTAAGTAGTACAGTAGTTGATTGCTAATAGGAATGAGATTGCAACAACTTTTTTGGATTCTTATTTTCTTCTTTTTTCATAGATTTTAATTTTGGTTGGTCCAGAGTCGGTGATTTGAGATTTTCGTATAGGGTTACCCCCTTGTTGGTATGAGTGTGCGTGTTGAAATGCATTATTTCTCTCGCATGCACACGCGTCCCCTACAATGCGTTTCTCAGCATTTGATTTTATGTGAACAAACCTATGCCGAAGCCTCGTTTTGCGTAGTATAGTAGAGGTAGTTGTAGTTGTAGATGTCTTCAGGCCTGACATGCCCCACTTCAGAGTGTTGGGGAACACTATTGTAAGCCCTTGGCGGAAATATAAACGCACCAGCAGGTAGACCCAGGAGGCCCTCTGCCGCATGTTTGTGGCCGTCTCTAGTTTTACCCGGCTTTTGGTTGTTAGCAAGCAGCCCGAAACAAGTTTTGTCAATGATTCGCGTCTTTCCCGTGCTCCACTCGACACAACATGTTGTGATTGTCGCAACAATTTCTTCGCGTGGTCGCCCCCAACAAATTCATGGGTATGGAAGCTATTACCACGCCGAAGTCCTTTACTATTCAAGTGACTTGGAACTTTTCGGTTATCATATCAAGTAACGGGATTTCTGTCGAATGAGAACCAGGTACATCTTTCATGCTGTATTTCTCTAAACGCGCGCATCAGTATTTATCTATGTTCTTGCTTTTTTTGCGACAGTCACTTCTCATATCAGTGTCTTCGTCAATATAGAGTTGTATTTGGACTCGTGAGGCAACGGCGTCCTAGTTGATTTTAAAAACACGCACTTTTTCTCTTGCTAGATCTTTCTGCTAATTGATCTACGTTAGTTTGCTTTACACATTGATTTCCCACGAGAGTCTACTGAACTTAGAAGTGTTTCTCGGTTCATTGTCTTTCATTGTTTCTTCACTCTACCACCCAATAACTCATCTTGCGAGGAAACTATTGTCTGTAGAGCAAGCAAAAGGTTCCATCACTAGAATGTTGGTGAATGTATTTTCAGGGAAAATGAGCAGGACATCGATCGGAGAATCGTCATCTTTTATGTCATTTTTCCAGGGAGTGTATATTATAGGCGCAAACACATCATTAGACGCAGTTTGCATTGGATAGCTTTGGGAAAAGAGAACATTTGGCTGAACTCCCGTGTGCGCATCTGCAACTATCCTTCCGCCAGCATCAAGAGGACAACCTGTTCTTAAAAGCTCTGATTCGAAGTTCTAGATTGTGCCAACTGGCAAATGTCCTAGTCAACAGAGCACAGGGTTGTACTAACCAGCATCAGCGGGAGAGTAAAATGCTTCTGCTGGCTGCCTTCATCAAAAATCATCATTGCTAACATAAATTTTGCAGTTCACTATAAGTGTTATATATCAGCACATCAGCACTATAACTCCACTCCCTCCGAATAGGTTGTCCATAGTGTAAGAAAAATATAACTCCAGAGAACAACATTGCAGATCAAGTATGCCAAAAATATATAGCCCCACGCCATGGTGAGGCCATTGACTTCCTTGTGTACCATTTTGACTATGCCTTCCACACCACGGTTAAGGAAAAAGGGTATGACGACGGCAAAATTCAAAATCACCAAAACGTTGGCAAACATGATGACGTATGGAAAAGGCCGAAGCATTGTGGCCGAAAATGCCAAAAAGCCCATTGTGAGATGGCCCTTTTCTTTCTTATCCCCCAACGCTTTTACTTTGTAGAGTGCCCAGGCACAGTAAAAAGCGGCAATGGCAGCTACCGCCTGGTAAAAGTCGCCGACATTTTCCGAATCTTTGGTCTCCAGGATCAAGTACCAGGCTACGGCATGCGAGATTGGCATGAGTGCCATGAAGATTGGTTTAACTGCCATCGTAATGCTCCCGTGGTTCTTTAACTAGTATAACTTTGCTGAAAGTTAAGATTCTGGGATTGTTGTGCAAAGATGCGTTGATCGTTGATGATTAAGAAGATACAAATCCAAAATCCAAACAATCCCAAGTTTTAATTACACAGAGAGTAATCTACTACTACTACTACTACTACCGCTACTACTCTACTAGCTAGCTACAGTAGCTAGTAGACTACTATAGTAGCTCTACTAGCTAGCTAACTAGACCATAGTAGTAGTGGTAGTATGAGTCTACTGATGAGTAGAGTACCTACTAGACTACTACAACTCAGGAAGGTCCGCCAAATCTCTATTTTAACCCTTATTTAAACCTTTTTGATTCAACAGGAATTCAACACGCATTCAACACCATTCAACATCATTCAACATCATTCAACATCATTCAACATCATTCAACACTTATTCAACACTTATTCAACACTTATTCAACACGGATTCAACACAGGACTGAAATTCAACATGACTCAATGTTAGTATAGAGATTTCAGTAGAAGGGGGCTGGCTGGCGATAATGGTGAGTAATTCAGCATGGATTCAACACAGATTCAACACGAATTCAACACGAATTCAACACAATTCAACACCATTCAACATCATTCAACATCATTCAACATCAATCAACACAAATTCAACATGAATTCAACACCCGACTCAAATTCAACACGATTTGGCAGACTTTCAGGTAATATTATTTTTAGCTCTACTAGTCTACCAGCTACTAGCTAGAGAGTAGCTCTAGCTAGCTAGTAGTCTAGTTCTAGAGTAACTACTGTTTATCAGATCTATCTACTTTACTACATACTACTTGTCTACTACTACTAGCTAGCTAGCTACCTGGTACAGTAGATACCTGGTACTCGGAGTAGTAGACTACTGTACTCGACGGGAACAAGGACAGTGTCATTGAGCATCACCCGGGCATCATTTTATTCCACCGAGGCTCTCCACCTATCTCACTCTCGCTCTACTAGACCTACCAATACGTACGGAGTACTTACTACTACTAGAGAACCAACACTGATGCGATCCTTGTAATGCTACTACTAGCAAATTGAAATCAGCTTCAATTTGTTTCGGCCAGCGAAAGATATAGGATACACCTACAATTGCATCTAGCTGTTGCGTGTGCGATTATCGATCCCTCTTTAGCTAACTTCAAATCGAGCAGGGGTATCGGCAAACTTCAGAACATTGAGATTGGCTTGCTACCAGCAACATACCAGATAGCTTAGCTACCGGTGTAAAAGAAACCAGATTTTAATAAATAATATCGACTTAAAAAATATAATTTAGGACTTGACTCTGCCTTGAGGCGACAGTTTGTCTTCGAACGGAATAATAAAAAAATCATGGGTACACATCTTTCATGCCGGGCTCTTTGGTACCAACGTTAAAGATAGCCCACACTGAGATCAGACCAACTATTTTCACGCATGGCTTCCGTAAGGCTGTTGGTGCGCAGTGCCTTCTCCTTTTGTTTCGTCTTGGTATCTTCAACACTTTTGGTACGGTTGGCCTTGTGTTTGATTCCACTTTTTCTGCGTCCATCACTGCACTCGGCTTGGGCTGTCATGTCGCCTTCTCTACCACTTTTCTTACTGTCGCGACTGTCCTTGCTGCTGTCGATACCACTGCTACGGCGCCCTTTACGTCGAGAAGGTTTATCGTCGGAATGATCCATAGAGTTCTTTACGGCCTGCAAGCTTTCAAAAGCATAGTGTCCACCGCCCAAATTGGCTTGCTGCTCCAACATGGAAATGATATCGTTGGGATCCATGGAGGAAAGCATATCATGGCTCGTACGCCGCTCGTTCTTGGTCTTGGAAGACTTGCGGGAGATATCTGCGGTAGAAGAACGTCGGAGGGAGGTCTGTGCGGTGCCGGCAGGAACGACAGAGTCACTGGTACGGCGACCCTTGAGGACTCCGCTGATCTTTCCTGCCAGGCGACTACTTCTACTTTCAGGAAAGAACATGATGCAAAAATTGGTTGTGGGAAATGATAAAAATAATAATATGCTTGCGAGATTGTGGGAAAGGATGGAGAGACAACTTTGCAAACTTTTTGCTTTTCTAGCTCCCGAGATACACGAAGAGCCTATGGCCTAAAATCCAAAGGCTAGAAAGTGGAAAGAACGCAGCGGTGCCTAAGTACCGTACTACCAGTAGTAGTCTAGTAGTTCTTTTGAAGGCAAAGTACTACTTATTACGTATTCGTTGACAACTGGCGCTAAAATGGCCACTCAAATGCTCATGGAATGATACCGTTAAACAGTGCATATTTTTAGTCGCTTGAGGTATTTAGGAATTGAATGAACTAGACATTCTTCTTCAGGCATCCATGACGTGAGGAAGGGTAGTAGTACTGGAAAGATTCAATCAAATTTTCAGCATCCATCTGATACTAGGTAGTACTAGAGTGGTACTCTAGTAGCTAGTAGTAGCTAGTACTACTAGCTAGGTCTAGTATTACTTTAAGGTTCGGTTTCTATTACCAGTACCGGTACCAGTACTAGTAGTAGTAGACCTACTACTAGTCTACCGTGCTCTGAGTACTGGTACCAGGTACTAGACCTAGTATACAAGTTTCATGGATATAATATGGCCGATTGACTTCAACTCGCGTTCTTCTTTATGCTCTTTAATACACTACTAGAGCTATTGGTCAACGCTGTATAGCAATTTTGTGTAGAATTTGGACTGAATCTACGTTGAACGGATTGAACTTTCTGAAGACTGGCTCGCTGGCGAAGGTTTATATTATTAAAACTCGGAGTACTGGTGCTTGTAGTACTACTACTACTAGTAGAGTGCTCAGTACTAATTACCGGTGGTGATGATGAGGGTGAACTCGAGTACTAGCTACTACCAGTTACCAGTAGTCTACTACCGTACCAGGTAGCTCTAGTACTACTAGTAGTCTAGCAGTAGTAGAGGCTTTATCAACAACTTGCCTACTGCTAGCTCTACTACCGTAGCTCTAGTACAGTACCAGGTACTCCGGATACGTTCCTAAACCTTGCACCACCACTGGTCCTAGTCCTAGTACCAGTACGAACTACTATTACTACGCGATACTACTAGTAGACTACTAGTACCGCCCATATTACTAATACCAGTTATTAGCTAGTAGTAGAACAGTATTGAGTACTGGAATAGAAACAGTGATCGACTGTTGTTGTACTAGTAGTAGTATTACTACCCTAGCTAGTAGCTGTGGTACCTGGTAGTAGCAGGTCAAGATCGCAGCGAACCACGAACGCGGGAAAAGTTCAATTCGGCCTCTCATCGGTTGCCGCATTAACCAGCGTCTCTACCCCACAAAGCCTAATACCTGGTAATAGTCTAGTATTACCAGGTACTACTAAGTACTGTAAGTACTACCTGGTACTACTAGACTAGTACTACTACTCTAGCTAGTACCGTAGTACCACGATATGCATAATACAACTGTGCACTTCTGTGAGACTCGGTATCTTCTGGCAATATCTTCGCAAAAGGCAATAGCGAGCGTAGCGTAACTATCGCAGTGATCAGATAAGTCAATTTCTATTTGTTTACGATAGTCGGATCTCAGTGCTACTGGCGTACTTGCTTGAGATGCATGCCGACCCGCAGCTGATTCAAGCGCCTCACCTCATTCAACTATCACTTTTGAATGTTGTCTCCTTACTACTAGTAGTTCACTGTTTCGGTCGGGCAGCGTGATTTATGCTTACCACTTAGGCGGAGGACGGGCTCTTCATCGCAGCATGCGATATTCTTATGGCAAGTACAACATGCATACACTGCACTACCTGGTAACGATCACGGCCACCTCAACTCGAGAGAGAAATAAATACTGTAATGAACAAGAATAGTGCTTTCCCATCCACCTGGGCTGAGAAAACAAAAAAATAAGAACCACAACATGGCATTCCTTCATCACCAGTAACAACTTACTGGGTGAAACCTTCACCGGCGACAAAAAAATTAGTGATTATGTTGTTATGTCCAGCGAACGCTGCATTGTAAAGTCCATGATTCCTCAAAAATCCAGCAGGACAAACCACAACCCCAAATCGATAAAAAAGACATACGTACATATTCATTCATAAACCAGCTCGAAAGCACAAGAAGTAGGATCAAGATGTCGGCTCCACCTCCCCTCACTCCCATGTCGGAGCTTCGCCACAATCCAATCAGCGCAAAAACCCTCCAGCGAAGCAATCGCGAAGTTCATGACTGTAGAACTGCCATGGATTTGCTTGATGGAAGCTGCACGATAGCCAACAAAAGATTCGACGACAATTATGATAGAAACAGTAACATGGACAACGAGCCGTGTACGGAAGAGTGGGAACAAGAACCAGGTGAAGATATCGGGGTATCCGATGCAAGTAGAGAAGTGTCTCTGAAAATACCCCTACCAGCAGCTTTGTCTACTGCGGGATCATTTTCTAGGGATAGTCCGCGTTGTGGTGCTCGCAAGGAGAGACGCGCTTCGGCGTCCCTGGTCGAACGCAGCAAGGCGTTTTCTAACAAATTAAGCGGCTTCATGAAGGACTATTCGTCCAGAGATACATTTAAGAACATGGAAGACGATACGAGCAACTGGTTTCCCACGCGTATCAACGACATTGGTCGCGTCCCAAACCAGAGCGTAAACTTGATGGATGCCGAATCGGCACGCTATGAGTACAGCGACGACGAACTGGACTATGCTAATGCCGATGAAGAAGATGTCTACGCCAATTATACTTACGGGTTTACAACTCCTAAGGATCTCCTGCCTTTTCCGGAAGCGGAAGAGAAGAAGCGTCGCACGTCTCTCAAGACGGTAGTGAAGGGCGGTGTCGATTATTTGGCCAAGTCGAGGGCCAAAAAGTGCGGCAGAAAAACCGGCGCGAAAGACCACGAGAATGCCCAGCGTCATGTGGCTGACACAGACAAGTTACAAGTTAGTTCACCACCACCTCTTTCCGAAGCACTAGAAATTGACGATACATGTGATGCGAGAAAGAAGGCATTTTGGTGGAAGGAATATTCACCTTGTGCCCGCTGGTCTATTGTGTTGCTTTTGTTCCTCATTGGTGCTACTTGGTTGGTGTTCACGATGGAGTATTTTTCTGACAGAAGCCATTCCTCGACTTCGAGAAGTCCAAACAGTAGCTTTATAATGCGAACTCCGGCACCCGTAGCGCCGGTTATGGAATCTGCACTTCATTTGCCCCCGACGACAGCAAACGATATTTCACGTCGAAAGCTAGTTGCCTTGCATATTCTTCGAGAGTCATTGGCCGAGGAAATTCACCCAGCAGAGCTCAACCCTGATAGCGTTACGGGTAGAAAGGCCCAGCAATGGATGGCCCAGTACGATGTCGTGTCTATGAAATTACTTGATGCCTACGACTACGAAGACTCCGTCGCGTTTGTTGGAAATTTGAAAAAAACCGAAGACATTATTGACCCCGAAAACCATGTCAACAAGATTGTGGAGCGATACGTGAAAGCCACCTTTTACTTTGTGACAAATCCTGACGCGGATTTGAGTTCCTTTCACCTTGAATAAGCTGTGGTAGCTACAGTTTGGTAGCGGACCACCAAGAAGAAGTCAGTAGCTGTGGCGACAAGAGAGGAGATGCATTTTTTTGTTTAGGACTTCTTGAAATAAATAAACATTATCAGCTATAGTTGTTTCACTAGCATTGGCCGTGCATTTTGCTGGCCAATGGGTTCCAATTGATTCTGGTAACGTAGGGGCAAACAACTGTTGAGCGGAGCGAGTTGTGTTATTCCTTCTGACAGTCACGCTTTAGTGAAATCCGTACTTCATAGTCCACATCTGGCCAGTGCTGGCTAGCTGTTGCTACATTTGTCTGAACTTGCAGCAAGCTCGTACCCTGGTAAAATGGTGCTCAAGATGGAGTAACTGTGTCAGAGGATATTCAAACGCCGCTTCAACGAAGTTCCAGCACGCTAATGGCAGAAGAAGTGTGCTGAATCAGCAGTGCAGTGGTAGCACAAAAAAATTAGAAGAAGAAAAGGGTCTCATCCTATATCTGAATTGAAGCATGATCTTATTCGATAATGACCTTGCATGCATAGGCGTGGGTGGTGACTTTTGTTTTTGTGCGCGTTTCCAATTTTGCTTGTTTTAAGGAGCGAGATATTATTACAGAAAACAAAAAGTCTCCCTCCCTCCTCCTCCTCCTCCTCCTCCTCCTCCCAATGAATTCACTACTCGTATTACTATGATGGGGTAGGATTTTTTAAGTTAAACCGCTTGACGTAACATGCAAATGAGCCAAACACTGCACGATGCCACCATTGAATATGAAAGCTTTAGAACTACGTGAAGATAGAAGCTTTTAGCGGGTAGGTCTCCGATTTGAACCACGATGACTGTCGGACGACGAAAGTTGATGTTGGTGTCAGTCCTGATTGTAATGGTATCGGCGCTCTTTCGCCCAATGATGACAACAACAGGTTCTAGTAAGCCAATTCAGAATCATTTTACAATTGAAAAGAATGGAGTTGTCATGACGGATCAGCACACGACAGCTGCTGCAGTCATCGTTATGCAAGATCCTATTCAAGACGATTTCCAACCGTCGACTTTTCCGACTACTAGTGCGAAACGGCTCTGCTCTGGCAAAGAAATCACGCGTGGTCAGTGGGAGCCAATAACGCTACCCCGTCCTCCCTATATTCCCATGAGTCCCCGCGTCCGGTGTCTTTCACAGAGCGAGTTTTCCAAGCCATTTTCTACCTGGCAATGGCTACCAGATCCGGCACAAGGATGTGTCATGGCAACTTTGGATCGTCAGGATTTCTTGCGACGCCTTGTGAACACCACGGTTGCGTTTATTGGAGATTCCCTAACACTCGAACACTATGCGTCTTTGGTGCATCTGTTGGGTGATAGGGCACGTCTTCCTCCGAGAGCAGTCCAGCACGGACGGATTCGGAGACGAATTTGTGCCCCATTACGCAACCACACGACGTATCGTCATGATCCTTCTTTCCAACCCTACAATGAATGCATGGATCTAATCTTTAAAACGGATTTCTATTTGGAAAATATAACCCAGGAAGTGGTGGAATCCAAGCCAAGCGTCTTGGTATTGAATCGTGGAGCCCATTACACACCCGATGAAGATCTTGTCACCAGTCTCCGACAATATACTTTGCCAGCATTGAAGCAGTGGGATTACAAGTGTAGTACATCTAGAACGCGATGCCTCTTGATTTGGCGGACTACGGTCCCGGGACATCCTTTTTGTGAAAAATTTACAAGCCCGGCCCGTTCTGTCGAAGAAATGGAAAGATGGATCCATGTCATGAGTAATAAGGACGAAGGAGGGGGTTACCGTAAGGGGGAATATCACTGGCAAGATTTTCAACGTCAAAACCAATTAGTTGTGTCACACCTTTTACAAGACGAATGGAGAAGCTTGTTACCGCACATTGACATTCAAATTATGGATTCCTACCAGCCCAACGTGTTGCGACCCGATTCGCATCGATCGCACATGGGAGATTGTTTGCACAGCTGCAGTCCAGGGGGCGGCAGCGATTTAAATAGTCATTGGCTCTATCATATTCTTCTTCGTCATCAAGAAAGGAAAAACGGGATCTGAGTAGGACATTCTTCGGTTGCTACGCACGCTGCGTACAATCGTCCAGTTCGACCTGAATTATAAATTGCTAAGATGGTATACACTACGCCCCCAAAATAGC
>Ga0100378_1004080_pt1 | contig 13756 bp, 17 predicted proteins | sample CryGeymeta201502_FD_81535 | JGI IMG/M metagenome (GOLD analysis project Ga0100378, IMG submission 81535) | Groundwater microbial communities from Crystal Geyser aquifers in Utah, USA - Crystal Geyser metaG 2015-02 | ecosystem: Environmental > Aquatic > Deep subsurface > Groundwater | place: USA...
ACTTATCATGCCAAAAATGTACCTAACAACGTAGGCGTCTCCTATGGTTTGCTCTATGCTCTGCAAGAGGAACTTTCTTACAAATTATCATTGACCGCTCCTTTAAGTACTCACCAGAACAAACCTGCAGAAATTGTCCAGTTGATGGTGGAGTATGAGGCTCTCAGATTGAGAAAGGCCAAAGCTAACATGAACTATTATGAATAGTTTGTACTTATTGGATGGTATGTGATGGGATCCAAAAAGAGTTTGGAGGAGAAAACTGTAAATGAACTCAATAAAGCTTTCGGCGAACGAGGAGCAACTTATTCTTTATTATATTTTGTTACTTCAGATCAAGAGGCAGCTGATCCTCAAGTCTTCAAGTCAGGTAAACCAATCAAGTTCAAACTTGAAATCGACCCTCTACAAAAATATTGTGCTGATGCTTTGAACATGCAAGGTTCCAAAAAAGAATCAGCCATCTACAAAACTCTGAACAAGGAACTTCACCTCATTGGAATTTACAATGAAAAGCTTGAAAAATTGACAGCTTTACTACAGAAGACCAAGAGCTAGGAAAAGAAGCGCCAGATCATGCAAATTTTGGATGTGTATAACAGGATCCAGTACAATAATCAGAAACAAAAGGAGAAAACAGTTGAAGCTATCAACTACAGTGTGCTGACTGGAATGATCTTAACCCACTCCAATCAAACCTGATCGTTGCTCATTTAGATTTAGTTATAAAATTCATATTCAAATGCGTAGAGGAGATAAAAAAGTGGAGCTTGAGCAAGATGATAAAGCATAATCTAGACTGGGTCTCAAGAATAAATTATGTACATGAGTTCATTATCCAGACAATATAGGTGGGGGAGACTTTGATCTGTCTGTTTTCACTGATAGCAATAACGACCCTCAAAAATTCAGCAGTATGTTTCCACAGTTCAACGAGCCCACTCTTGAGGATTCATAGCCAGGATAGAACATGAAATCGGTTGAAGATAACAGTTTATAGCAATACTATGGAGAAGGACTAACTGCTCGGAATAGCTCAAATAAATCAAAGGTCAATCAATCAGCTCTCCTTGAATTGGAACTCACAATTGATGAACTCAGACATTAACTTAAACTTAAGTAATCTGAGCTGAACAAGTACAAGAAAACCAATGAGATTCTTCAGCTGCAAATGAATGAAATGTAAAAAGAGCAGGAGCGGAAAGATAAAAAAATACAAAAGCAGCAACTTTAGATTACGCTTATGAAGTAAAGATAAACTTTGGCTAGTGAATACTCCAGCAAACAGTCTTCTTAGTGTAAAAGTATGCTCAGCTAAGGTCTCAATGACTTTTGCCCAGAGATGCTGAGCCCTTAGTAAACAGTCGACTTGTTGACTCAACTACTGAGAAAAGTTAGCAAAAGCCATCGAATGACCAAAACCATGATAAAAGACGAAGCAATCAAGTAATTGCTGAGCAAGATGCACAGAGGGTGATTTTTGTTACTTATATTATAAAAATAACAGCTACTCATGTAAATATAGCACATCAGTTCATATCTCACTGATCGCTCAGATTAAATTTCCCAGACACCCGTCAACTCGCAACGACTCACACCTAAGAAAAGTCAATAAATTCTTTGCAAGATTGCTTTTTAGATCGACGAAGATGAAGAATAACTTCTCATATATGAGGGAGCAACCTTAAAGACGATAACTGATGAGCTTATCATGAAGTTGAGTCTTGCAAATATGCTCAGGTATGGTTGTGAAGTGTAGATCGCAAAGGAAGAGCGAGAGGCTCTTGAAAATGAAATTAAGCAGAAAATTGAAGTTATTATTGAGAGTTGCATAGACAAAAGCCCCAAAACTGTAAAATGGAAGAACAAACTGAAGAATTTTATTTAAGATAGGCCAGAAGCAACCATATAACGGAATTATGCAAATGAAGAAGGGACTCTTCGCAATAGATCTATTCCCTATTTCTAATATAACCCTGTCGATACAAGAACATTTCTGACCAACGATTTTAGCAACAATAAATCAACTGAAATCATTCAAAGAGCAAAATTATGGGAAAATTCTCTCGAAAAGAAGGATCTGTCAAGTTTCACAACAGATATAAGCCATCGCCTATATGATGAGGGAAGGAAAAAGTTTGTGGCAAAAGAAGGGCTCTGCAAATTGAGATAGTAATCACTATAGAGCTAGAAACTTTCCTAGTGCACTTTCCAACCCAATATGTTTAAACCTCATATTAAGAACGATCGACAAAAATCACAAAAGAACATTCACAAGTAAGATGTTTTTAATCGTTTGTACAAAGAAGCAATTGAGAAGCAATAAAAAATGAAACTTATCCAGCGACAAATAGAGGAAAAATAAGGGGAAGATTTCAGTAAACTCAATTTCATTCCAAGCATTGACGAATGTAGTAGAGAAATAACCCGAATTAAGAGAGACATTTCTCGAGGGCATAATTTAGCAATCTATGAAGATTTATATCAAAAGATGTTCCGAAAAGATAAAATACAGGCCAAAACATAAACCTATAGCTTTCACCCCACACTTTGCCAAAAATCATAGAGAATGGTCAAAAAAACCAGATAAAACTCATCCCAAAAACAATCAACATAACAATTATATAGAAACCATAACAAATCTACTGTTGACTTCCCAGCTTTTTCTCAAAAACATCTCTCAAAAATTTCAAGGCAACGAAGCAACTTTCTCAATCGCTATAAATATGATAAAGATAGTTCTATTGAAAAAAGCCCCATACCCTCCAAGAGAAAAGCATTGGATGAGCTATTGTCAAACAAAAATTATTCATATCGATTGAAAACAAGCATTGAAAATAGTCAAGATAAGAGTTTAGGAAAGAGAATCGAGACATGTGAAAGTTAATTCATCTTGAATGAATCAAAAAAACAAAATCAATCAAAGGAACGGTCCTTTTTTAGTTCTGTTGAAAAACCAAGAAGAGTCAAAAAATAAAAATAAAATATATATTTTTTGATCAGCTAAGATGATAAAGACTCTAGCATGAGCATTGCTGATAAGCTACTGAAGTCGAAAAAGATGAAAGCTGCTCTTTAAACAAACAATACTACAAAAGGGAAGAAATAATTTATGAACCCTTATGACTTTTTCCAAATGTACGAGCTTCAAAAACAGCAACAGAATCATCAAAAAAACAAAATTTCTCAGAAAAATATCATACAAACTTAAATGAGTCAGGAAGCCAAGACATAGCTATTCGAGATGATTTTTTAGCTATTCAACAAAAACTTTGATGACGAAATTACTGCAGAGGACATTATTAACAGCTTAGAAATTCCCACTCATCTCAAAAGTGTTTTTTACCCGATGGCTGATGAAATGCGACAGCTGAAAGTAGGCCTTGACAAGTAGGAATTCATTTGGTCGCTCATGAGAATTTTTGAGAAGTTGAGTTTGTAGCAACATTAGAGTTTCAGAGAGTGGAACAATGTACTAACTGAGAGATAGTGATTATGTGATGATTAAGATAAAATGCAGAATGATATCATTTTCTTCTTATTGAATTTAACTATCGAGAGTAGTCTCTTCCATAGACAGCATGTTTTCCCTGATAAATGCGACTTAGCTCCTGCTGCAGTCTATCTTTTCTGTCTGGCAAACCCACTCTGATCTAACTGATATCTTTGGAAATGCCTTGAACTTTAAGATTGCTTGAATTTCGTCCTTAGGCAGGATGAGGTTGGGGGACGTATTTTTTTCGCTTGTGGATTATATCTTCATGATACCTGATGACTTTTTCTAGCTTTGGAAGGGTATCTAAATAAATTAAGTAGTACTGGTTCTTTATCTTTCAGGTCTCCGAGGTTTTTCGATTGATCTCTTGACATTTTAATAGCTGAGATTAAGGGAATAGTTTGACTTGGGAAGTCGGTCAGTCAAGTATTGAAGTTTTCTTGGCATTTTTATTGTTGCTAGTAATTATTGGTTAGTGTCAAGGGTGGTCCCCATTCGATGACTCAGCTGAAGCTACTATATTTTTTTCTGGACTATCGGATATTTGAGCATTTTTTCAGCTGATGGCCTTGTTTTAGGTTTCAATTGCAGCATGTGATTGATTAGTTGAGCAAGTTATTTTGAATACATATTGGGAATGGGGCTAAATTTACCTGTCAGAACATTCTTCATTAGTCCTTCCATATCTTCAGCCTTAAAGGGAACATCCAATGCGACCATTTCATAGAAAACACAACCTAATGACCAAATGTCAGATTTGGTATCATAAGGTCTTTAACTCCATACTTCAGGACTGGCATAGTAAGGCGTTCCTGTTTGTGTATAGAGGAGACCATTTTCTGCAATTTTGCTAACGTTCATATCTCCGAGCTGTGCTCTTCCATTTTTGTTGAGGAAGATGTTTGCTGTCTAGAATAGAAGAAGAGGGTACTTTCAGATCCCGATGGAAGATTTTGAGGTCATGGAGTTCCTTGAGTCCTCTGAGGGTGTGGATGATGATTCTCCAGATAAAATTTTATTCGAAGAATTGTCGCTTCTTCTTGTGCTCTGATATTTTATGGTAGAGGTCTCCATCGTCAGCAAACTACATTACAATGCTAAATGGTCTCATCAATACCAGAGGCTTTTTCCTTCCAAGAAGGCCTACTTGTAGCTGACTATATTTTAGTGTCGGATAGAGGCAAGAATTCTGACTTAGTTGAGGGCGTTTTAGGCTTCCTTATCTGAAAGGTTTCCTAGTTTGACTTTTTTGAGGGCATAAGGTTGTCCATCTGCTAGTCGTTATACTTTATAGACGGTTGAGTATGCTCCTTATCCTGGATCGAGATAATGTTACCTAGCTTTGCTAAAATGGTGAAATCTTTTATCGACATTAACTCTAACTATTATAACTTTTGCTAATAAAACTTCATTCTCTTTGTAATATACCACTATTACGTTCCAAATAGTCATAAGCTCTATATTGATGCATTTTTACATATAATGATGCCTACTTAGCCATTATAATAATATAGCTCTTGAGTGATGCAGGAAAGTGAGGAAAAATATAAGTACAACCTCGGACAAAATGTTGATGTGAGGGACACCAAAAATAAATGGGTCAATGGATAAGTCATCTACATCAAGGGGAATGAGGCCTATATTCATTACTCAGGGTGGTCCAGTCGATTTGATTAGTACATTGATATTGGGTCAGACCGCATACTGCCTCAGTGGGAACCAGGAAAATAGATCAGAATAAATAATCGTATCGATGCGTATCATCCTTCAACTGGTTGGCTGGAAGGGAGGGTTGTTGATCTCGAATATGAGCAAAACAGTCAAAACAATACTCCAGTCAGAGTAAAGGCCCACTATTTTAACTATCACCCAAAATACGATAGATGGATCAACTATGAGGACCCCAATGAAATGGCAATGATCGGCTCTCGAAGTAAAGGCTATGGAATTGGCAAGACCCGCCTCAAGAAAAAATCCCAAACAATGACATTAAGCTAGCTGTCAAAAAGTATGAATTGTTCTATTTTAGAGATTCTTGAGTTGAAAGTAGAGAAGATGATTGAGGAGTTAAATCTTGAAAATTACATGATGAAAGATGTGGGAGGTGATGGCAATTGTCTCTTCAGATCTATATCTGATCAGCTTTATGGTATATTTTTTATTATTCAGGTTCTGAGCAATATCATTAGGAAATAAGACGGCTCTGCCTGAAATATATATTAGATTAAGGGGTGTTCTTCCAGGACTACATCACATAGGATCTGAACTAATATGTCTCAAGAAAAATGCAGGATGGAATATGGGGTGATGATGTGGAGATCGAAGCTTTATCTTAGATATACGGCAGACCGATTTAAATTTACTCAACAAGTGCTAAGCCCATCAGAACCTTCCATGAGGACAATGAACATAACATTGAACCTCTTAGGCTAGCTTATGTCGGATCTTGCCACTACAATTCGATCAAGAAAATCAACAAGATTGATTAAGGTCTTCTGAATACTCCTTTTGGTGAGTATGAGGCTATATTTACAGCCAGCTACAGTCAAAATGGAAACTATCATACAAATTTGAGGCAGTATCGATAATTTTTCTCAAATTCTAACGCCATTGACTATGTCCTTTCTGAAAATGTTGAGGCTTCCGAAAGAAAAGAAGATGACATAGCTGAGAGACTCAACTAATTCTAAGCAAAAGAGATAAACAGAGTACTTGAGATGTCATAGACTGAAAATTTGCTTGAGCAGATATAAAAATCATAAATGCAACAGATTCAGACCAAGATAGAACAGGAACACATTCAAGAGTAACTGAAACGTATCGAGGAGAGATAGATGTAGATAGCTAAGGAACTATCAAAAAAAATCAAGAAAGATCCTGAGCATGAAAGACCTTATTGGTTCCAAGATTTGTTGAGTCAAGGTTTTGGAGAAAAATAGATTTAATTTGCAATTGAAATAAATGGATGTGACCCAGATCGAGTTCAGAATTTTTTGCTTGATAATATGTGATCATGTTGAGTTGATTTTTTATATATTGAAGATTGAAGATGAAAATTTACCAGGTTATTAATTTTATTGATGTCAAAGCTGACTACTACCAGATCCACAGGTAAATCGTTTGGCTTTCCCTCTTAAAAATAACTCGATATATGGAGCTCACAAGGAATGAGAAAAGCTTCTGTTTTTTCGAGGAAGCAACATCGAACCATCAATCAATTCCAAAACTCAAAAGTGAGCATTGAGAATGAATAAGAACTAGCATTTGCCTTCAATTCAAGTCTCAATCAGCTCAGGGAAAAGACAAGAACATAAAAATCAAATGAGTCAACTCTTAGCAACCGGATGAGCTATATGGAAGTCGACTTGAAGAGGAAAAAACAAATGATGTAACTTGCTAAAAACAAGTACAACAAAATGATTGAAGTCAGGCATAAAAGTTTTGTGGAAAAGAAGAAGCTAACAAAGGTATGATTGAATTAATATAGGAAAAATAACAAATGTAGAAAGAGTATCATAAGACAGTGGCTCTAAAGGTTAGTCAAGTGAGGGCAGAAAGAAAGAACAGCACGATATCTATACAGAATGCCAGGGAAAAGAATCAAACAGATGCCAGTAAGATAAAAAAACAGAGGTTTATTAACTAACGGATAGTTGCTGAGAGGAAGCAAAGAGATATCAATAAGAAGAGGGTGATCGTGGAAAATTCCCAAAAATATACAGATTTGAGCAAATAAAAAATAAAATCTTTTCAGGAGAACAAGTTCAAACAGGCCAAGGCAGAACACAATTTCAAAATGCTCTAAGAATATTTGAGAGGATAAATGCAAAAGGTAATCAGTTGATTCATACAGCGCAAAAATACCAAACTACTTCATAATTTCAAGTCCCATGTCAGAAAGCTTGAAGAACAAAACAATCAGGTGATCAAGGAGCTGTCAGAATATGAGAAGATGTTAGGCTGGAACTACTCAAATCGGGGTGGGAATAAACAGCAGACTGCTGGTAATTTCTACCTAACCCATTGACTATATCAATGATGTTAATAATCTTTGGACTGTTGCATTTCTTGGACAGCTGGCTTAATAATAAAAATGTAAAAATAATATAAAAATGCCTATCTCAACCTGACTCGTCACAATCCTCTCCCTTCCAATTGCATGCCTTTTTCCTCTCGAAAGCAAAAGGCTTAAAGTCTTACATAGTTACTTCATTTAAACCAAACCATCATGAACATGGTTGACCCAAACTTCGCCACTGCAATCAATCAAAAAAGAAAAAGCTAAGCACACTTTGTTAATGCCGACAAGAACTAATAACTTTAACAGAAATATCCTGTCAAAAGGATACATCCGAATGCTGCTATTCTGATGAGCAGTGCAAGACACAAAAACTAGAGAAGCAAGTTTATGAGTCTACAGGAAGAGCTAGCTGAAGACAGTACAGGAAAGAAGGCGACTAGTAATAAAAGGCATGACTTATATGAAGATCACATCGATAAATTTATGAGCAGCAAATATGACAAAAATGCACTTATAGAGCAGTATCTGACAAACAAGGATCAATTTGTCAAGATGGCTTGCCAGGAAATATAACATTAGATGACGCAAAAGACCCACCTCCAAAGGTCTACAGAAAGATTCAGATAAAAAAGCTCACTTAAAAGGCTCCCAAAAATAGAATAATTTTCTTGCTACAAGCTAAAAAAAAGTACACATAGAGCCAAGCCAGCAGATTACCTCAGATCAATAACACACGTATTTTATTTTCTATTTAGCTGAAAAAGGCCGAAACACTGGACTTGAGGCAAAGACAAAGAAAGCAGAAAGTGTTTAGGATGAAAATCAACAGTTTAGAGTGTAGGCTGGATAGAATAAGAGATCAAAGTTTGGGCTGAGAGAAGAAAGATTTGATGGAAGTATGCATATTGTTCTGGCGATTGCTGACATGTTTATAATTCGAAATATTAAACCTTAATATGAAAAGGGATAACCTCGGGTACGATTACCTGGCCAAGATCCTAATTATCGGGGACAGTGGAGTTGGAAAAACCAACATACTTCTCAGATTTTGCTAGAACAACTTCCTAACTTCTCATCTCTCGACAATCGGTAAGCATTCTTTTACTCAGGTATCGATTTCAAGATCAAAACAATCGAGATCGATAACAAAAAAATCAGATTGCAGATTTGGGATACTGCTGGCCAAGAGAGATTCAAAACTATCACTCAAACATACTATAAAGGTTCAATGGGCATAGTCATGACCTACTCAGTAAGTGACCTAAATTCCTTCCATGCCATGGAAAACTGGCTCAAACAAATCAAGATGCACGCGAGTTAAAATGTAGTCAAGATACTGGTGGCTAATAAATGCGATGTATCAGATGCCGACAGGAAGGTCACTTATGATCAAGGGAAGGCTATGGCCGACCAATTTGGAGTTTCTTTCTTTGAGGTGAGCGCCAAGGAGAACAAGAACATAGCTGAAACCTTTGACTACATGGCTCGAACAATAAAGACCCAGATATTGAGTGACGAGGTGCCCATTCAAACCCGTTCTTTCACCTATTCTAAACCTCTAGTAACTGGCGAGAAGGCCAAGAAGAAGAATTGCTGCTGAATTGAGCATTACATTTGTTTGTGTATTGTTTTAGACCATGCTATTGTTGTTTTGGATGTATATTCTTTTTTCTAAGCTTATAGAAAATGATCAAGTCATCCAACATGATATTCCGAGATATGAAAAACGTGAAGCGACATACAACTATTTTGTCCCACTCTGCTAGTAAGGACCTTATCAATAGTGCCAAGGAGATCAAAAACAGAAGCACAAAGCAGATTGACGTTGCCAACTTCATGGAGGTACGATTAGATATATTAAGAACAAGAACTAAAAGATCAAGAATATCGATTAAAAATTAGAGGTTCATCAGAGTGAGATTGCCAAGAATAACCAGATCATCGAGGAACTAGGGCAGAATTTTATCAATCTAAGGGAGCAGCTTCAGAGATAAAAATAGATATCTGTAAACTAGGAAAGGAAAAACAAATTGCTAAGAGAATAAATCGAAAGAACCAATAAAATTCTGAGAGTCAAAAACTCCAAGTACTACACTCTTTAATCCTAGAATCGAATAACTCAATAAGAAGTTAACAGACCTCTAGAAAGACAATTAATCATACAAAGCTATCGTTAGTAAGCATGAGTAAAATGTAAAAACTATCATCTCCCTCAGGAACAAGCTGGTCAACCATGAAGAGACGATCAGTGATTTAAAGGGTACAATTGCATAGAAATAAAAGGAAATGAATAAGCAGAAGGATAAAGCTTGCAATTTCTAAGTTCTGAAGGCCAAAGAGGAAGAGCTGAATGGACAAATTCTCATGAAAGATGTCACTATCGGCAATCTGAAGCAAACTCTTAACGAGCTCCACCAAGACAAAAATAGATAGATCAGCCAGAGAAATGCCAGCTAGAGAAAAGTAGAAAAACTTAACTAAGAAATAGCAGCGATGAAGATGCACCAAACCAAGCTAACAAGTACCATTTCTTCCCTTGAGAACAAATGCATATCTCTAAAGGAGAAACATGAGTAACTTCAAAATGAGTTGAAGTCAGAGGATAACAAGCTTAGAGACAAGGAGAAGGAAGAGTCTCAACTCAGAAAGGATCATAGCTAACTCAAGAGTAAATTTAACAAGGTTGAAAATCAGTTAGACTAAGCAAACAAGCAAAACAGCAAAAAGGAAATTAAAATTTAAAAATTGACCCAGAAAATTAGATAACTCGAGAACAACTTTGGCGACAACATGAAGGAAAAGGAAAAGCTGAGGCAGCTGGAAGACAAAATTGGCAATTTGAAGCAGAAAGGTCAGACTCTTCAGAACATATATTACACAATAGTCCCACAAATCCAATGCCCTTTCGGTCATTAGCTTCAAAATCCAGTGACCATTATCCCTTGCGGTCATAACTACTGCTTAGGCTGCAAGAAAGGATATCAGAAGGAGTGCATGCAGTGCTGCGGCAAGTTGAAGATCGAGGCGGTTTATCGCAATTAGCTGATGGACGATATCATGAACATGGTGGGTGGCATTAAGCAGGTCATCGAGTTGCTAAAATGATAGTATATTCATGGATCATAAATACTACAACCATCACTTCTTCTAGGATTGAATTCTGGTACGACTGCCGGCTTCCTGCTTTGAGGGAGGAATGTATTTTGGAAGGCTGCCTCTCACCAGGTAGCACCAGTACATCTCAGCAGTTTCAATAACTAGCTTGCCCTTCTTCTCTTTGCCGTACTCAACTGGTGTGAAAGCTACGAAGAAGTTGGTGCCTTTGCTTCCGTACTTGGCGAGCTGACCTTCTTTAGGTTCAATCGAAAATTAATGAGCTGAATAACTAGAAATATACCTGAGTCGGAAGTGAATTTAGCCTTGAAGGGAGCAACTGACTTGTCAGTGTTAGTCATTTTGAAGCTAATAGTTGAGGTTACAAGCAGATTGGATTCGATATCGATAATATCATCAGGTTCAGGCTCAGTGCCCTCCAATATAATTCTATACCTCCATCTGGCTCCTTCCTGTCTGACGATCACAAAGTCAAACACAGCCTTGCCAGGTTTCATGGGTTTGAAGTGGAACTCAAATTAAAGGGCATCATTAGCATGCGAGAGACTATTTTTGGGACTCTATATAATCAAAAACCTGTCAATTAGATTTTGATAATTGTGAGGCACATTTTCAAGTTTGAAATTATACTAATTGTTTTGCTTGAAGTTTTAGATGCCTTCCAAGGTAATTTGTGCGAATTATGAAGTTGAGGTTCTGCATTGGGTACACAGAGTAGCGATAGTTTTTCCTTCATTGATCTCAGTGATTCCTTTGATAGGGAAAGTCCAAAATATCTTCTAACTGATCATCACCAAAATTTTGCATTCGTACATTCTACAAGCATTGGGAATAAAGGAGAAAGGAATCTAGAGCGTTGAAAATGATTCAATGTCAAATTTTGATTTGGATGTATTGAGTAACCTGAAAACTTTTTCATCAGCTTTACTGTTGTAAAGCATCTTGACGCCTACAGCAATGTCGTATTTAAATGGATTTCTGAACTTGACAGAATCAGAGTGCTCCTCCATCAATCCATTCAGAACAGTGTAGTGAGGGAAAGGAACAGGAGACAGACCCATCCCAGAGAGCTCGTACTCCCAGTCTCCAATTTATTTTGAGACAAATCTGATACTTGCACTCTCAACATTGTCCAAACTGGCAGGAATATATTCAATTTCCACCTTTCTTGTTTATTCAGGGCCCAGTTTGATTAAATTAGTTTTGAGAGCAAATTGTTCAGGGTTGGTATTGATGACTTTTACAACAGCTTTGCTATTTGTTGGATTTTAGAGCTCAACTTAGATAGAAGTGGATACTCCCAAAGGAGATTTGATGTTGTTCATGATGACTGGAGGTTTAGGATGGCATCTCAAGTTAAATTAATACAAAATTTCACCTATTTAAGGATTGATGAAGCACAAGCTACCCTTCTATTAACCCACCTACAAAGGAAGGTATTACAGCTGATAGTAATTTTTGCTGTTGGGTTTCAATTGAAGTGTAGAATATCCATTGAGTCCAATTCCATTGATTATAACCTGATAGCTATTTTCAGTGCTACCACTGTAAGGTACTTCAATTTGTTGAACATATCTTTTTCTTACTTCACTTTCCATGTCCAATGTCTTGAGAGCTACTGGATAGTTGGTGACAATTGAGACAGTATACCAAATATATTGAGGGCCTTCTTCCTAAAAGAAAGTGATGCTGCCTGTATACTCACCGCAAAGCATGGGCTGAACTGTGAACTCGAACTTTTATTTACCTCCTGAAGGAATGGTTAGTTTTTTGGGACTTTCACAGTTAAGAATATCAGTTTCTACCTTCAGAGTAATAGGTTTCTCTTGATAGGGATTTTTGACGATAATCTCTTTTTTTATTTTCTGTTTCGCCTAGCATTTTATCTAGATGTGCTATTCGGCAAGAGGTTATTATCCATTACCAATAATCTGATACTCAAAGTGATCAAGAGTCAGAGGATTGCTCATGGTAAGTTTGGCTTCAGCTTGATAGGCCCATTTTGGTTTGAAGGTTATGGGGAAATTTCCAATACTGTTTCTCTTGACCGGGAAAGATGAAGAGTAGGCTGAATTGATGACGAAGTAACTTCCATTCTTTGACTGATCAGGAGCCCAAGTGATCTTTATATTCCAATCCCTCTCTGTATTGTTGACGATAGGCAAATTTTGAGTGACCTAGCTTCTGGCTGGAACATTCATCTAGAGAATAGCTTTCAGAGGTTTGGGCTGAATGGTAAAGATGACTCTGTATCTTCTGACATCAGTCTTTGATTTGTTGCTGACGAGGACATAAGTTGTGAACTCATAGACTGGGTTTTTGCATATAATTGAGAAAGGTATTTTGTTCTCAGCATGAATAGTTTATTATCTTAAAGAGTCTCTTCTCTGTCTCTCAGGACTTGGTTCTTTAGCTTACTTTGATTTTTAAGCTTTTTCAGCAGGTTTATCAACAATTGTGATGGTTTCCTTTGCAGTGATGTAGGGATTTGCTCCAATCTAAACAAAAAAAATTTAGGGAGTGGCAGCTTCAATAACATTATTTTTTTGGTCTTTTGGTTGCTGCTGTCCTTTCTTTGTCTTTTTCAAATTTTCAACTGCTTTCTTAGCTCTCGTAATCATGTCATTTTTTGGATTGAGTTGATAGTCCCAATTGACAATTTGATCAACACTGAGGGTCATGTTTGGTCTTATTTCAGAAGCTATGGCTGGGGGTTCGACTGAGGCGATAATTTCATGTTGGAACTATCCCACCACATCATTGACAAAGAAAATTGTTGTTCTTGTGGTAAACATGCTCATAGGAACGTAATTAAGAGTAAGAGTTGCTGTTCCATTTTTGCGAATCTTGATGTTTTCACCCTTTCCGTAAATAGTCTGAACTTGCATATTTTTCGGTAAAGGGGGAGCTGCGTTCTTTCCCTTGAGGTATTTGCTCTCAAATATGTACTCTGTTTGATATGTAATCTGGAAGTCTACCATCTCAGTACTGGTGAATTTATTCGCTACTTCAATTGGAAATTAGATTTGTTCATAAAGTAGCCCTGAAACATTCCATATTCTATCGCTGACTCTTCCTGTTATTTATGATTTAAGTTCAAACACTAAAGCAGCAGCTGTCAGACT
>Ga0100378_1004082_pt1 | contig 13756 bp, 11 predicted proteins | sample CryGeymeta201502_FD_81535 | JGI IMG/M metagenome (GOLD analysis project Ga0100378, IMG submission 81535) | Groundwater microbial communities from Crystal Geyser aquifers in Utah, USA - Crystal Geyser metaG 2015-02 | ecosystem: Environmental > Aquatic > Deep subsurface > Groundwater | place: USA...
AGTAAAGAAAGAGATATAAGTAGAGATAGAGATAGCAGAGATATGATTAAAGACATTAGCAATGACATTATTAAAAATAAGGAAATTAACAAAGATAGAGATAGAAATTATAACAAAGATAGGAATTCTAATAAAGATAGAGACAGGGATAAAGATAGTAAAAATAATTTATATTTGGGTAAGAAAAGAGAAAATGATGATTATAATAATGGATTAAAGGATGACTTCAATAAGAAAAGTAAACACGGAGAAAGAAGCTATAATGATTACAATGATAAATTTGGTGATAATAAGTATAGTGGTAAATTCGGTGATAAGTATGATCGAGATGATAGAAATAGTTCTAAGAATAGCTATTATAATGGTGATAAATACAAAGACAAATATAACGAGAGAAATAATGATAAATATAACAATAGAAATACTGATAGAAACTATGATAGAAACAACAATAGAAACACTGATCGAATCAACGATAGAAATAACCGCAATGATAAATTCAATGATAATCACAATCGTACTAATAAATACAATGATGATAAATATGGCGATGATTATAAAGACAACAACAAAAATAATAAATTAAAAGAAGATAAAGATATTGAAGAAGGTGAAATTAAAGAACAATTCTCTGCTACCAAATATAAAGGTAAAATAATTAAATTACTAATTTAATTAAACTAATATACTTATTTAAATTATAGAATCTGATTCAGCATTACATCTATTATTTAGTGGTAATTCAAACAGTAATACAAATAGTAAATCAAGTACTAATTTAAATCGAACAAATCATACAAAAAATAGTAGTCTTAATAGAGTATCATTATTAGATAGATTATTAAATAAAGAAGATGACGATTATAATAATGATGATTATAAGAGAAAACTTAAGAAGTAATTAAAAATCTATAAACTTTATAAATATTATAATTAAAATAATTTATCTTATTTTAAATGAAAATATTAATGTTTTAAATATTTATAATATAAAATTATGGAATTTGAATTAAAATATTATGGAATGTTATTTTTAATTAATTTGATTAATATTTTGCTTCTTAAACAAAAATACATTAATTTTTTAAACACATAGAATCATTTTTAATTATTATTTAATAATTTAATAATTAAATACACTTATTAAAAAGTTTAATATTAAATATAATATACAAATTAACAATTACACCAATCAAATTAATAAAATATAATATATATTAAGAATAAGCATTTATTAAATTTAAAATAAATAATTTTTTTTCAAGAGTTGTTAATAAACTTACAAATAATAATTAATGCCGTAATACAAATATATATTCCAGTTTAAATTTTAAAATAATTAATTAATATAATTAAACATACTACAATATGTCGTTATTTGCCAAAAATTTAATATTTTTTGTTCTTCTTCTAACAGTATACAATTATTTTACTAATCTTATATAGAAATCTACGAATATAAGTAATCTTCCTTTAGGTATAAGCTCAATAAACGTAGCCATAGAAAAAACAATGTCTGACTTAAATGAACTGTCTAACCTTAACAATCTAAACATTAAATCAAATAATTCAAATAATTCAAACAAAATAGAGAAGGAAAATATAGAAAACATAGAAAACGTGATAAAGATAAGTAAAAAGCCGAGTTCAGCAAAAGTTAAGGCTAAAATTAAAGTAAGAAAGCAAGAGAAGCAAGAGAAACACATGGATGAGATAAATAATATAATACACGGGAAAGAGATAAGTAAAATAATAGAAGTGAGTCTACAAGGGAAAGCCAGTGGAAAAATAAATGAAACTAGAAGAACTAGTATTATTACGGATAATGTAAATAAGTATATGCAGAATATACTTAGTACTAACAAAAACAATAAATTTAATAAATCATCCAAAAAGTTGATTAGTCTACCGTTAACAAATAAAAAAACTTCTTTGAAAACTTTAAATAGTATAAATAGTTTAAATAAAACCACTACAAATACTTCAAATACTACAAATACTACAAATACTTCAAATACTACAAATACTACAAATACTACAAATACTACAAATACTACAAGTAATTTAATAAAATTAAGCGCTACTCCAATAGTTTTAACAAATATAATTAAACCAATCGGTCTTTTTAATAATATGCAAAATGTACTGGACATAGAGAGTAGAGATGGAGATGTAGATGATATTAAGCAAAACATTCAAAGTATTGTGAATAGTCGAAATAATAATAATTCGAACGAGCTTCCTTTAATTGATAAATGTAAGTATAATAAACTTTAACTTATTATATTTTCATCCTTTTAAGTTAAAGATGAGATTGATAATGAAAATTCTACAAATACATATTCATCCACTAATAAACTTCAACTCAATACAAAAAGTTATTCTGTTAATATAAACTCAATGATACAAAACAATTTTTATATACAAATATTAATACTGCTATTCTTCATAGTTTCCTTTTTAATGCTCTTAGGAGTGCTAAGCACTTTTGAATATCAAGAAAAAAATTCGTCATGCACATCCTGTACAACTTGTTCTAATCTTATATGTGATGATAATGATACTCTTAAGGAAGAGCCTATTAGGGAGGAACCAAAGAGAATAATTAAAGTTCATAATCATAATATAGAAGACTTTGTAAGTGAGTTAGAAAAAGCATTATTTTAGTTTGCTTTCCTTTATGTAATATGTTTTCCTTTTTATTTAATGATAGTTATGATAATATAAAATAAATTAAACAATGGGGTTTGTAATTTCTATTTCTATTAATTGTTAAAGTTATATTTTATGTCTATGTTATTTATAGTAATGTTTTATTCATTTATTATTTAACTCTTTTAATTATAAATATATTAATTATATATGTAAGTATAGGTTATTTATATGTCTTATTAATTGTTGTGATTACAATTATATTAAATATTTAAATTTATATTAAAATAGTAGTAGTAATATTATTAATAATACTAGACAAACTCAGGTTTTTCAATTATGATACCTTTTTTCTCACAATAATAATAGTAAAATTTATCTAATATAGTAGCCCAAGCGGAATTAATTTCATAATCTCCTGGAAAATTATCAACATCAGTAAGGAAAAATATTAAGACATTATTCCATTCATCAAGTTTTAAACCAGTTACATTTTGTTTTTCTAAAAAGTAAACAAAATCTTTACAAATAGGAAATTTATTGTAAAATAATATCTCAAAATATAATTTAACGTTATCAAGATCAATCATATTTTTCTTTTTCTTTTCATTAAATGTAAACAAAAATTTGTAAAAGTTCTTAAATTCCTGAGATTCAAAATTATATATAATCTCCTTGTTTATTTCATTTATTTTTGATTTTAATTCTTTGATTGTTTTTACATTAAATGAACTTATTGCTTTTTTAAATTCATCAAGAGAAATTTGTCCATATTTCTTACATTCAGATCGGAAGCAGAAAAAGAGTATGAATAAATCCTTTGTATTTGAATTTAGTAAGTCAATTCCTAATTCGTTTCCTAAGGTGATAAAACCGTCGGTAGAAATATAATTTTCATTGGGTTCTTTAAACTTCTTAAATTCTTGAATATAAACAATATTTAATGAGTCAGTATTTTCATTATCAAACAAATTGTTACTATTGTTGTTATTATTGCAACCATTATTATATGGTTTATTATAGATATTATTTCCACTATAATTTTGATTGCTATAATAAGAAATATCCTTGAGAGAATTAGAACTAATATTTGTTATTGAAGCATTACTACTTTTAACAGATTCGCAACTTGACTTTGATTTATTTGAATTTTTATTCCCCATTACTTTCTCGTAATTTCTATTAATTATTTAATTCATTCCTACTATATAATAGATAAAATAATAATATTATTTAATAAAATTAGAGATAGACGAATAATAGTTAATATTAGTTATATTAATAGCAATTTTCTAATTAAATATATAAATATATAATCCTTCCTAAATCATCATATACCATAATGTCTCAAAATAAACAAAATATATCACCAATGCAACATTATTAAACATAATTACTTTATTTAGTCTCCAAAAAATACTTTAAACAAAGGACTTTTCTTAGGAGAAATTACTGACTTTGTACTAAGCTTTTCGTCTTCTTTTAATATTCCTGATAGAACAAAATTCTTAATGATTAGTCTTACTATTCTCTGGAAGACTAAAAGTATGATTATAGTCATATAAAATCTGATATCTTCGAATAGTTTTAAGCCGAAGTCATCTTTTAATATAGCAAGAAACTAAAATATGATATATGTTAAGATGTTAGTTAGTTGACTTACGAATACACAATAAATAATAACATTATTTTCCAATTCCATACAAGTTATTACATCAAAATCTAAGATATTATTATACTTCCAATATTGAGCTTTATCTTTCCCTACCATATCTAACTCTATTTTTTCTAACGTCATCGAATACGTATTCTTAAAAGCTCTATTTCCATTCTAATTAAAAGAATTATGTCTTAACTTCTCATGAAATAAAGCAATTTCAAACGAGGCTATTTTTAATGTTTTTGCTTCAAAACCTGAATATTTATAAATTAAGACAATTTTAATCCAATCAAACATAACATCAGCAATGACGAGAAATCCTATTCTTTTTAAATAAATCAAAAAGTTATTAGCATTAAGTTTATTAGTTTGGAAGTTTTGATAGACAACAATAAGAATTGAAAATATCAACACAAATCTGTCATAGATGTCTAAAAATGTAATTATATAGTAAATTATTTTGTAAATTATATAGTAATCTAGATATTGTAAAATATATAGTTATTTATATAGTAAATTATATTGTTCATTACCTTTATAAATAATTCTTGACATTAAATTCTTCTTCTTTTGAATTTTTGAATGCTTTTTCATATCGTAATAGTTAATTTTTAAACATAATAAATATAAATAATCCTTAGAGTCGTTAAGTACAACAGATATAGCTGAGATATAAGTAAACATAAATGCAACTTGTATTAGTAAAAACATAATAATTATAAGGAGATAACCCCATCTGTAGTATTTTTGATTTTTCATTAAGTGTATAAGTTGGATGTCGAAATCGACGATAAATTTACTGCAGAGTCCGTTGACTACCTAGGGAATTTATTTAAGTATTTGTTTATGTATTTATATCATAGATTAGACATATGATTTAAAACTTATTAAATTAATTACCTGTATAATTTTGAAAAACGTGAATATTTTAATGCTCGAAGTACTTCTGAGTTTGTGATGTATTGCGAACATAGGATATGAATTCTCTATAAACTAAAATTAAATAAATGAATGATGGATTGAATGATGAATAATAAAAGGTTAGGAAGTTATATGAAGTGTTAAAGGTATTAATGTAAATTATTATTTTATTACACTTTTAAAGGTTATTCCTACTACAACAATGATTATTTTCAGAAAGTATACTTTTAGGTAATGATCTGCTACATTTCTAATAATTTTATAATATGAATATGTTAGAGTATATTGATTTAAATTTATTCATTTAGTAATAAACATAGACATATCGTTATTATATTCATTAACGTTATAAACATTAAATTTAAATTACCTATTAAATAGTTTCTTAACAAGTAATATAAGGAACTTAATTGGAAGAACGATCATATTAAATATAATTGAGTTAAACATCATTAGCATAGAAATATTTACACTCTATTTAATTGTATTAATAGATAATAAGTTATTTAATAAGTAATATAATGTATGTAATTTAGTTACAATTTCTAAATATTTAGGAATTTTGAATATTGAAAAATGATTTAAACTTTCTGTTTCGGAAGGTTTTTCAAAAGCGTTAAAACATAGATTACTATTTTCTGTATTGTCATCGACTAAGTCTGCGAATATGTTTAATTTTTTCTTTACTTGGTTCCAGCTTATCATTATGCTATATTAAATTATTTAATAATTATAATATACAAAATACTAACTTTTATTAAATTTACAAAATAATATAAAATATAATTCAAGCAAATTAATAATTTTATAAAGTCTGTAATAATAAAAAATATAATTATCCATAATTATCCATAATTATTCGTAATTGTTCATTAAATCACATAAATAATTAAATAACTATTCACTTGGCTACCAATTCACTATTCACTTACATCACTCAACTTGTTGATCTTTTTTAAATTTTAAGAAAAATTGCTGATTAGGTGATTCTCTAAGCATAAAACGCCCTTCTTTATTTCCATTTTTCCAAGTTCCTCTTAATTCTGCGTTGTTATGATGATAAATATACACTCCTTCTCCATGCTTCTTATCATTATCATATGGACCAATATAGATATCCCCTGTTTTCCAAACGTATTTACCTCTTCCTTGCATTTTATCTAATTTCCAACTTCCGTAATATTTATGACCTTGAACCCAACAAAAGAAACCACTACCAGACATTTGGTTTAGCTTAAAATTGCCAATATATTTTGATTTATCATCATAGTCAAGGAAGCCTAATCCTTCTTTAAATCCTTTATCGTAGCAGCCCACATATGAATATTTTCTATTTTTAGCAACAAATTCTCCATATCCTTGGTATTTTCCGTTGAGGAATAGTCCTGTGTAGACACCTGCGTCTGATATTTCTACTCCAAACCCACATTGAAGTCCGTTTCGAAACTCACCGTAGTATAAATAACCAGCTTCTCCTTGGAGTATTCCATAACCATGAAACTTATTTTTCGAAAAGAATCCTCTATATTTATACATATGACCTTGATTTTTATTTATCATATATTGAGTTCCAAATCCGTACTTTTCTTCAAATATTACATGGAACGTTCCTTTATAATATGTACTATCCTCTTTACTGAATATTACCTTTTCTTCTGTTATATTTTCTTTGTCGTTTCTTTCCATTTCCTCGCATATAAATTTAAACGAGTATATATATTTTGGTCCTTCTTCCTGTGGTAGTCCTTTTCCTGATTGACCTGATGACTTTGATTGATTTTTTTTCATTCGTAGATTAAAGCTTTGTAAAATAAGATCATTATTAAACTCTGTTGGTTTTTCTTTATCTTTGTCTTCCTTATTAAATTCCTTTGAGAAAATACGTGGTAGCTTATCTCGATCTGTAACAGTAATCTCTATATTTTCTGTAAGACCGTTCATATTCTTAAAACTCACTTTTTTTTCCTTTTCTTTTTTTACCATCATTGTTGAACCAGCTTTAGTAATTAACTGTGTTGATATATCTGATATCTCTCTTTGAATTCTGCTATCTTGACCACTCTTGTAGCCATCACTACCGTTATTAATATTTATAAGCTCTGTTTGTGATTTACGAACTATAATGGGACTACTATTTTCACCGTCAACATTATATATTACATCATTTTTCTCTCTTGAAGGATGTTTTCCTTTCTCTTGATGATAGATTGTACCTATTCCAGACTCTAGATTTTCTAATAAGCCTTCGTCGTAAACTTTTAATGATGAAATATATTCATCATGTGGTCCTAGATTAAAGAAATTGGAGATGTATCTTAAAATAGGTATTTTAAACTTTTTTGAGAATTCTTCTCCTTCTTTGAGCTCGTAATCTTCTATCTTAATTGAAAACATTTTAATATTCTCTTCATAATTTTCAAATAGTTTATTATAAAAATTAGTAATTAAATCAGGAACTGCTTGAATTTCTACAGTCACTTTCGAAAAAAATTTATCCCACCTATCATTATTAAAATCTTCAATATCAACCATTACTGTTTTAATTTTAACGGGTTCGTTTGATGTTCCTGATGTCGTTTCATTATTTTTTTTCTTACGATTACGGTAAGCTCTAAAACCTCTTTGTAATTTTATAATTAAGAGTAATAGATCAAATTGGTTTTTTTGAGCGTCTTTTACTTTTGTTGGTCCTGTATGAGGGGAATTATCAATTATTAAAGCTTCTCGGTTTAAATCGTCGCTTGAGTGCGTTATAATTTCATTTAAGTCTCTTGCTCTTAAACATACACACGGCCTGCAGCTTAACTTTCCCATTTTTATTATGTTATAATTTTGAATGAATTTAATTAAATTAATAAATTTTAATAAATTCTTAACTGAAATGGTATGGTTAGTATTAAATAATATAACTTATTTTGTATATTTAGTATAATTATTTATTTTATGTAAGTTTAATAAGTTTTATATAAGTTTTGTATTATTTTTAATAGAAATGTAAATGTAAGATAATATGAAAAATCTTATAATTAAACATTATTATTTACATATGATTAATTATATATATTTCATTCGTTTTATTCCATTAGTATACTTTGTATTTCTTTTATTTACCTTGTTTGACCCATTCTTTATTATCACGTATTTTATGTAGCTAAATTGGTTAGTATTAAGTATATGTTATGGTTAATGTGAAATTATATTTATTATAGTTATTTGTTATAATTTATTACTTCTGAAACAATTTGTTCATCACTATAACCATTATTTAGAAGGTATTCCCAAAATGCATGCCATTCGTCATAACTTATTACTCCATCTCCATTTGTATCGATTTCATTCATCATTTTATTTGAATTTGTCATTGGGAAATGTTCTTGCCAGTAATTTAAACATTCCTCAAGACTTAAGTTTCCATCTCCATCTGTGTCCATTTCTTTAAATATTGCAACCATTTCAAAAACTGTAAAATCTGACAACTATAAGACAAATTATATAAACAATTTACCTTTTTTTTTCCGCTTCCAAAATATGACCCCATTTATTTATTTTATTTATAAATTAATTAAAATGTTGTCAATTAATATTATTGTATAGTTTAGTTTGTTATCGTTAAAAATTACTGATAACTTAATAATAACTTAAAAATTATTTAACTAAAATTAAAAAATTTGAAAAAGTAAAGTTATAATGTCTTTAATATCAGTTTTATTTATTCACTGTTATACTTAGTAATCATATAGTCTACTTCTAATCTATTTTATCTATATCTATTATATCTATTATAATGCTAATATATTATCTCATTTCATATTTCCTTGTCTAAGCTTTACCCAAACTTTATTCGTTGTTATTTTATGCAACTAATATATATGATTAATTTTATTTATAAATTTGTTATCTTACTTCAGAAATTATCATCTCCTCATCATAGCCATTATTATAAAGATATTCCCAAAAAGACATCCATTCTTCTTTACTTACTAACCCATCATGGTCTTTATCTACTTCACTTATCATTTTCTTTGTATTTGTCATAGGAAAAGTTTCTTGCCAATAATCGACACATTCACTAAAGCATAATTGTGCATTATTATCTTCATCAATTTTCTGAAAAATAAGCATAGCTTCATTTGCTGCTTTGTCTGGTAACTTCTTGTTTAAATAATAATTTCATATCTTTAATATATTTTATTTAAAAGTATTAATAATATATACCTTATTTACATTATTAGAAATAGCTGGTCCCATATTTGTTTTAACTAAATAATAATTAATGTAAGAAATTAATAGTTATTATTAATATACCTATTTAATAATTTTTGAATAAATTAATTAACTAAATAACTAATTTAAAATTCCTTTGTAATTTAACTATTTACTATAATTATATAATAATTTACTATAAATGGCCAAGTTACTAGGACAAGTTCGAAAAAACATGAATTTTATTGATAATGACGAAGAAAATGATATTGTTAATATTGAAAAAGTAACTGATCCTAATGAAGAACAAACAGATAATTATTACGATTATTATTATGGTAAAAATAACTTTAATGGCAATGGTAAAGATAATTTTGATATTAAATTGGGAGATTTTAATAAAAATAATAACATTAATAACAATAATAATGATAAAGGTAGCAGTATCAATAAAAATAATAACAATTATAATAATAATTATAATCATAATACTCATGGTAAAGTTAATGATAATAATGACGATGTGGATGATTATAATAATAATAATAATATCTATGTACGTAATTATAAGAAAAAATATTCAGATGAAACATCCTTAATCGAAATGGAGAAGAAAGTTTTAAGTAATAACAATAATAACATTAATAATTACATTAATAGCTATAAAAATAGTAATAATGACAATAAATACTATAATAATGATATCAATAACTTTAACAACAATAATAACAATATCAATAACAAATACGATCTCAATAACATAAATTATAAAAATAATCAACCTCTTTTTTATGAAACAACTTCAAAGCAAACGAATAATCTAAACCAGAACGTTAATAACTTAAATATTATAAAGGCTATCAATAGCAATAGCAATTTCAATGGCCACTACAAAAATGACTATAAGAACAATAACTACGATAATAATGACTTTATTAACAAACAATATAAAAACAATAAAGAAACAAAAGATAATACTAAAGACAATTCTAAAGACAATTCTAAAGACAAACTAAACACACAAAACAAGCCTAATAGACTAACCAAAGATGGCATATGCCCACTTTGCAATAAATCTCTCAAAAATGAAAAAATAGAAACATTTTGTTGTAAAGTAGTCTACTGTTATGAATGTGTCAAGAATTACGTTAAAAGTCAAAATAAAGTAGTACAAAATAGAGTTATCAGATGTCCAAATAGTAATTGTATTAAAAATCTAGAAATGATATTTATTCACACGATTCTAGAGGATAAAGCTCCTATAAATAAACAAGATGTTGTTATATGCCCTGTTCAAGATTGTTGCTCGTTTTATTTAATAAATGAGGAAAAGAACAACCTTGCAAAGTGTAGGGCGAATCATAAATTTTGTACAATATGTTTTTCTGAAGAGCTTAAGTTTAAAAAAGTAAAAGAGAATACTATAGTAGATAATAATAATGACAAAAATGATAGTTTACCAAGTCCGTATATAAATAAGTTTTGTATAAATAATACGAAAGAATGTCCAAGTTGTTTTGTGTTGATAAAGAAGACAAAGTTTAATAATTTTACTACGTGTTGTAATTGTAAATATGAATTTTGTTGGATTTGTGAACAAAAAATATCGCCTACTCACTATAATTTATTTTTCTCACCATGCTTCTTCTTACATAACGAAGTCGAAAATATGGATTTACTAAACTCAAGAGCTAGAAGAATCTTACGTTCTGTTTTATATAGTGTCTTAATAATGTTTTTACTTACATTATCTTTAATATTTCTTAGTTTTGTATCATTAATGCTTTTAAGTTATTTCATTAATCAAAAAGTTATTGACGGAAAAATAATATTTATAAGAAATGAAAAGTATGTAAACCTTTTTAAATACTTTATATATTGTTTTTATGCTATTACTGGTTTTGCACTTATAATGTTTGGAATGCTTTTATCAGCTTTGTGTATTGCTTTATTTCCATTAATATTATCTATTGCAGGAGTATACTTTTATAATTATGATTATGAGGTTATTAATGAAATGAGAAAGAACGGAGATGGAAATCAACATACAACGTTTTAGTTTTATAGAAATAGTTAGTTATGTATGGTGTTTTACAATGATTTTTAATGTTTTTGTTTGGTGATAAAGTATGTAAAAGAAGTTAAAAATGATAAAAGAAATTGATTGGTTGATAGACTATCTTTGCTACAAGAAAGAATATAATTAGTATATATATAAATAAATATTATATAGATAATTTTTAAATTAATAAAACTATATGTAATTTAAATAATCAACATTATTATCATTAATTATCATTTATTTATTATTAAATAATATATTTTACAAGAATCTGATTTTTTAATATCAAATTATACATATTCCTTAATTATTTAAATAACTATCTTTGGTTTGAAAGGATCAGGTTTTCTAGTGGGTGATCCACTTTCCTTAACAACTGACGATCTTTTTGGTGAATTTAAAGGAACATAATTATTAACTGAATTTCTTTTTGGTGAACTAGTGCTAGTATTTGCTTCTTCTTTCTCTTTACGAGGGGATTGAATTCCAGTTTTACTTCCTCTTTTTACTAAACTAGTGCTGTTATTTAAATCATCATTTTTATCTTTTGTTGGAGAAAGTGCACTTTTACTATTCCTTTTTGGTAGTGTAGGAGATTGAAATCCTGCTTTACTATTTCTTTTAACGAGTGTTCCTCCTTCTTTATTATTATTCTTTGGAGGTGAACTCGGAATATCCGACGCTCTTCTATCCAAATTATGGTCAACTATTTTAACAGTATTATTTTCAATTTCAATATTTTCAACATTTTTAACAGGCTCCTTATATTCAGGATCATTTGGAAGACTTTTTATTGCCTTTAATAATTCCTGATAATCCTCTTCCATTTTTGTTTTAGCACTTAAACCTTTATCTCCTTCCAAATTCAAATAATATTTATCAGCTGCTTGGGATAAAGTATTTTCATATAACTTCCCAACTGCTAATGTAGAATCCCAAGGTTTAAAGGCTGAATAAAATAATAATAAATCTTTTTCTATTGGTATTCTGTCTTGGTCAGGTATTTTTTCTATTTTTTCTTTTTCTTGTTGAACCTTTTCATCATAAGTTTTTGCTTTTAAAGCTAAATCTTCAAATGATATAGAGTTTGCTAATGTTATTCGTGATGACCAACATCCCATTATAATAATTATTAGTTATTAATTGCTAATTGTTATTATTAATTAATAATTATAATGTAAGTAATTATAATGTAATTAGAAGTAAGGTTAATTATTTCATTATTTTGTACTATAATTTAATAGTTTGTATATTATAAAATGAAATGTATTAAAGTGTTGTAAAGTGTCGTAAAGTGTAGTAAAGTGTAGTAAATTAGGAAAATGAGAATCAACTTAGTAATTAATGTATCTGACTCTATTAAGTATTAATTTAGTTATTTGATAATTAAAATTTGATTAAAATTTTAATTAGAATGAAATATTGATTATATTAAGAAATTATTTAAATCATATTCGACTTATTATATTTATTTTATTTATTAATTCTTTTATTTTATTTTTTCGTTGTTTTCTCTTTACTTTTAGATGGAGCTGTCTTTTCTTTATCATCTTTAATATGCTTTTTTTCTGACTTTAATTCAGTTTTGGTATCTCGTTTTGAATCTGCATCAGGTTTTGCATCTGGTTTGGCGTCTGTTTTAATGTCTGGTTTTGCGTCTTTTTTCTCTTCTTTTTTTGTATCTTTCTTATCTGATTTTGCATCTTTTTTCTCTTCTTTCTTAGTATCTTTCTTCTCTTCTTTCTTAACATCTTTCTTCTCATCCTTCTTAGCATCTTTCTTCTCTTCTTTCTTCTCATCTTTCTTAGCATCTTTCTTCTCATCTTTCATTTCATCCTTCTTTTCTACCTTCTTAATATCTTTCTTAGTATCTTTCTTTTCGTCCTTAGTTACCTTCGCGATATTATTTTTACTTTCTGTAGCTGTAGTTGATTTAGCTCCGGATTTAGCTGTCTTATCTTTACTTTCTGCTTTTTCTTTTATAGTCTTATCCTTGGAATCCTTATTATCTTTAGCTTCAAGCTTTGATTTAGGTTCTGCTGTCTTCGGCTTTGGTTTTTCAGTACTTTTACTAACTGGTTTCTTATCCTTATCTTTATCTTTTTTTGATGTATCAGGTTTGACCGGTTTTTCTTTACTTTTACTTGAGTCAGGTTTTGCCTTAGCACTTGATGGTTTACCTGCACTGCCTGGTTTTTTTCCTTGTCCTCCTTTTGGTTTTTTTTTCTTTGCTTTTTCAGCTTGTATTTTTAAAAATG
>Ga0100378_1004087_pt1 | contig 13740 bp, 13 predicted proteins | sample CryGeymeta201502_FD_81535 | JGI IMG/M metagenome (GOLD analysis project Ga0100378, IMG submission 81535) | Groundwater microbial communities from Crystal Geyser aquifers in Utah, USA - Crystal Geyser metaG 2015-02 | ecosystem: Environmental > Aquatic > Deep subsurface > Groundwater | place: USA...
ATGTATAGAATTTAAGCTATTTTGACTATTTAAATTATTCACATGGAGATTAGTTATTGAGGGATGAGACGACCCTGTTCCATTACTGCTCATAGTATTTTTTCTTTGTAGTCCAGTAACTAAATCAGGACTAGTTTCCTCATAAGATTTTATAATTTTTGACAACTTTTGATTTTTTTCTGCGATTTTTATTTCAACATCCTTATGAATCTCAAGATCCTTAGAAACCATATACAAATTTTTTTCAAGTCTTTCAATTTTATTAGTAAGCTTTGTTATTAAATCTGATTGATAATTACAATCTACTAACAATTGTTGATTTTGTAATAAAGTAAGTTTCGTTGAGACTTCCATATTCTCTAAATTTAATTTCTTTATATTTTTATTAGTTTCGTTAATTTCATCTCTCATTTGTTTTTTTAAATCATCAAATTTTAGGTTTATTTTCACTTCGCGATTTGTTTTTTCTGATTTCATTTCGTTAGAAAAATCCTCTTTCCATTTTCGTAAATCTTCTAGTTCTTTTGTTTGTCTTTTTATTATTTCTTCAAACTCCGCTATTGACTCTAGTTTAATATTTAGTTGTCGCACCTCTTCTATTTTCCATGCAAGTTCTTTGTCGAATTCTTTTTTCATTGTTTTTTTCTCGTCTTCTAATTTTTTTATTCTTTTTTCATATTTATCAGCTTGGGCTGCTTTATCTTTGTCGTGGTTATCAACTTTAAATTGAAGGTTTTTAATAACTTTTTCAGTTTCGAAAGTTTTAATTGAACCTTCATCAAGCTGTTTATTTAATGTTTCGAGATATACAACTTTTTCTGTTAATGACTGATTTCTATTAATGAGAAGTTCATTTTCTGTAGTTCGTTGGTAGATTAATTGTTGTAAGTTTCTGATATCAGAATAAGAATCTTTCATATCGCTTGAGCTTTTAGACATTGTTTTAATTGTAAAATTAGTTATTTTAAACTTATACTATTGTTATTTATTTTATTAATTACTTAGTAATATTAATATTCAATATGTTTTAATAAGTTACATATTTGTAAAAATGTAATATTAAGTATAACTAGTTTATAAGATAATTAATGTTAAATAATCTACTTAATAAATATAACAAAATTAATTATATTAATTAAATTATTATAAAATGGGATCAAAGTCATCAACAACTTCATTAACTAAACCAGAAATTCCAAAAAAACCTTTACAAGAACGTCTCAACGAAAAATTAAACGATATAATAAAACTTCAAGATACTATAATAACAATTGACGCAGGTGGTGTCAATATTCCTATATCAACTAATACTATAACAAAATGCAAGTTGGCAAACTTACTACAAAAAGAATATACCAAACAACTAAACTCAAAACAAACCATTCAACCTATATTCTTGGATATCTCACCAAAATATTTCAATCATATTTTGAACATAATGAGATTATCAATTACGACCCCAGAGGATAAAAATATGCATATTGTAATAGACGTAGACAGGGATATCTTATGCGATGAATTAAGAAAGTTTTTCTACGCCGACAAAATAATCGATAAGTGTAACTTTACATATGCTACTAAAGAGTTAGAATTAATACAAAAATTAAAAGAAGACAAGAAAACTAAAGATGGAATAGTAAAAATATGGGATAAGCAATTCAAAATAAAGTGCTACATTTGCGGAAAAATGAATGACGGAACGTATAACAGAATAAATTTTAATAAGCCTAAAAATGATGATTATGGAATTGATGGTTACTTTGCGACTTGTAAAAAATGTGATCCTAAAGGAAAGCATAAACTTTAAACTGTTGATTGTTCGAGAACTATTTATTGGATTATTTATTGTGTTAAAATACAAAAGTAATAAATAATAGTAAATAATAATAAATATTAGTTAATAATATATATAAAAATTTATTAGCTATAATTATTATAATAATGTAATTATGAAATATTATAACTAAAAATATATTTTTAAGTTTAATTTATATGTTAACAACAAACTAAATGAAGATCAAATACTATTTAATTTATTTTCTTCTATTTAAAAAGTTCTGCATTCATTCTTCTATTTTAAATGTTGAATATCTATCTCTCTTTGACTTACATCCACCTCTAAAGCTTTGAACGCAACACTTACTTTCACTTCTTGCAATTAATTGGAAAATTAATGATAAAATATTTAAAACCATACAAACTAAATGTAAAATTTTATTAATTTCGTAATTAGTAACATTCTTTGGATCATCATATTTGAGCTTAACCATTTCTAATTGAGTTGGGACTAGTAATCCAAGAAAAATGTAACAATTTGGAATACTACATAATAATGTCAAAACATCCCAAATTCTGTATTTTATATATAAATTAATGAAAACTGGAATAAATCCAAATAAGATTACAAATGGAATAACTAAACTAAAAGGATATCTTTCATTTCTCATTGTCCAAAAGTAATTATATGTTCCTTGTTTATCGAGACTAAAGTCAAAAATTAAATCCCATACAAGAATTCCAGTAAGAAAACTTAATGCTAAAGCTGTAAAGGGTAATCTTGTGAATGACATTTATTTAATATATAATAAGATTAAAATATTAGTAAAATATAATTTTATAACTTAACATAAAATTAATTTTAATATTTTTTAGATGTTCTGCAGCTATATTATTAAAAAAAGAATTATTATAATTATAGTTATCAATTTGTAATGGGTTCTATATGTTGTATGGACAATCCAGATAGAAATAATCAAAACAATGAAATAAATAAAGTTAATGAACTACTAACATTATTAGAGAACGAAGAGTTAGAATTAATGAATTTATTGTTTCCAAAAAATAAAACTAATGAAGATTCATTAATTCATCATAAGTTATTTACTCTAATTACAGTTAATTCTGCATTAACTGAATTAATGTATATAGGACAACTTTACGAAAGTGAACTAGTTGAAAATATAGACGAATTTAAAAGATATAAGGAACTATTTACATATTATTATAAAACGAAAGAAGCAAATTGGAAGGAATCTAGTGCTGAAATTTTTTGTACTAAAGTAAAGGAATATGGAGAGACAAAAAAAATATTAAACACAGTGTAAATGTATAATATATAATATAATTTTTATTTAATTGAAATATATTTTAATGTAAATATTCTTTAGTAAAGCTGTAAGTCATTACTTTATATTATTGATATTATTGTAAGCTTTATTTGAATATAATTGATGTTATGTTTTTCAAAGCAAACTATAATAAAATATTGAGATAAAGCTAAGCTAAGCTTATTAAGATAAATTATACTATTATATTATAATTATACCTATTTTGTTGTATTTTTATATGTTTGTTTTAACGTTTTATTGTTAACTAAGATTTAATATTTATTAAGTATTAATTAAGTTTATTTTAATATTTCTAAATACTTTTATAAGCTTCTGTATAAAAATTAATTAATTATAATACAACACATTATAACATAAACAGTTTATGGGAAATTTTTGTATAACGATTAAAAAGCAATATATCGAAACTTCGAACATAAATGATTTACTAAAACTTATCGAAGAAGAGGAAAAAGAACTAGCTGAGAACCTAAATCAAAAAGAAATAAATGATATCGATGGTTACATTCATAATTCTTATAATTTAATTATAGTTAAATCTGCCTTGACGGAAATATCCTATTTGGGGTACTTATATGAAAAAGATTTAACAGAAGATAAAACAGAATTTGAAAATTTTAAATCTGTTTTTACTAATTATTACTCATCTAAAGAATCCAATTGGAGAGATAGCCTAGTAGAACATTTTTGTGCTAAGATAAGAGAATATAAAATTAAAAAAGCAGAAGAGAAAGATTTGATTTATGAAAAGGAACATGAAATTAAATAAATATTTATTAATTGCCATATTATTTCTAACATAAACACAACTACTTATTAATTTTATTGACTTTTAAAGACTTCATTTTTTTCTTAGTAAAATAAACATTTTAATTACAGTTTACTTTTAAATAATTTACTTATATTTTATTTAAATTACTATATAAAATATATACTTAAAATTTAATAATTTTATAATGTTATAATGTTATAAATTAAATTTTATAAAATAAATGTAATAATAGTTTACTAAAATGACATCCAAAACTATAATTTATTTGATCTTTTTAATAGTTACATTTGAATTCGCATTTTTATTTAATTTAAGAGATATTGAAGATAAATATCATGAAGAATCTTTTGACTCTTTAGAGAATATAAACAATTTTGATGAAAATTATAAAAGCTTACAAAAAGTCTCAAATGATATTGAAGAAAGCGAAACACAATATAAATTAGATAAAGTAGACTTTAATGAAAATGCTTTACTTTCAAGATTAAAACTTTATGAAAATAACCGAAAAGAAGAATTAAGTAATGAACATGAGTATGAAAATGAATCAGAAATAGCAGACCTAGATAATAATTATAACAAATTTCATAGTGAAGAAAAGCAAAAATATAATTATAATGAAATTCATAAACTTTATCAAGCAAGTAGTAAATTTAGCACTGAAAAATACATTAAGAATAAAGAGAAAATAGTAAAGAACTTAATAACTGATAAATCAAAAGTTCACTATAATGGTATAATAAATATTATTATTTATTATATTAATAATTTTATAATTAAAAAAATAGGGTTTAAAAAAATAATATCAAAATCAGCTATTTTATTTGGAACTGTAGCAATGGTTAAACCAATAAAAATTAACAGGAATTACTCTTCAGATATTTAGAAGCTAATATATAATAACTAACTATAACTATATTAAATTAATACTTATATTTATGTTAATATAACAATAATAAATAATATAATAATATAAACCTATTATAATATAATAAAGAATTATAACAATAACTTAGTTAAGCTTATATAATAAAGAATATAAAAGACACAATTTTAAATATTTTAATTTTAATTAACTTTAAATTAATTTTACACAATAAATAATTTAAGATCTTTCTCCTCTGATTCTTCTGGCTAATTGCATATCTTTGGGCATGATGGTAACTCTCTTGGCGTGGATAGCGCAGAGATTTGTGTCTTCGAATAATCCAACTAAGTAGGATTCAGAAGCTTCTTGTAAGGCAAGGACGGCTGAGGATTGGAATCTTAAATCAGTTTTGAATTCTTGTGCAATTTCTCTAACGAGTCTTTGGAAAGGTAATTTTCTGATTAAGAGTTCAGTAGATTTTTGGTATTTTCTGATTTCTCTTAATGCAACTGTTCCTGGTCTATATCTATGGGGTTTTTTAACTCCACTTGAGGCAGGTGCAGATTTTCTTGCGGATTTGTTAGCAACAAGTTGTTTTCTTGGAGCTTTTCCAGCGGTTCCGGTGTTTTTTCTTGCAGTTTGTTTAGTTCTAGCCATTTTTAATTAATCTCTATAGTCTTTAGTTCCTTTAATTCATGCTATATAATATCAAGTAATCTGATTGGTTAATTTTAAATTAAATTGACTTATCATAATAGTAGCAATGGAAATGCAATAATTACCCTTATGAAATATCTTAAATTAAAGATGTTAGTTAATTAAAACATTTAAATAGCCCCATTGATGCGAAATTATATAATATAATGATGACATAATCCCATACCGACTCAACTCATCAGAAACATCATTTTTTTCTGAAGTCGAAATAACGAAAATGAAAAGGTGAAAATTTAAATTTGATTTACTAAAGTGCTAGTATTATAGATAATTATTATCCAATCAAAATGCTTAGATTTTAATCTCATTTATAAAAATTTGAATTTGTTCTTCAAGTAATAATATATTATGGCCGGAGAAAACAGAGGAGGAAAAGGAGGAAAAGGATTCGGAAAGGTTGGTGCTAAAAGATTCAGAAAGTCCACTAAAGAAGTCATCTTAGGAATCACAAAACCCGCTATTAGAAGATTAGCCAGAAGAGGTGGAGTCAAAAGAATCTCTGCTCTTATTTATGACGAATCAAGAAACGTCTTAAGAACTTTCTTAGAAAACGTTGTAAGAGATGCAGTTACATATACCGAACACGCAAGAAGGAAAACTGTTACCGCCATGGACGTCGTATATGCCTTAAAAAGACAAGGAAGAACATTATACGGATTCGGAAACTAAATTAGCTAACTTATTTATTAATAATGTGTTAATTAAAATTTAAAATAATTTATCGTCTTCTAATTAATATTACTAAGTTTATTATTTAGCTTGTTATCACCTTCTAGTGAAGGTGTTATTATTCATTTTTAAATTAATTATTTTGAATTATATAGTAAGTAATTTATTAAAGTTATATTATTACTTATTTATATTACTTTGTTATATTATATAGTTTATATTATAAAGAATTATCAAAACAAAAAGAAAATTAAAGTCTTATTAATCGCACAAATATTTAAACAAATATCACTTAAGATATCTCAGTTGGGTCAAAATCAACTATAAAAGACGTACTTTTAAAGTAATTATTGTCATAATACTCTGTTAATTCTTCTTTTTCAATTGTAGTAATAGTAACATTACTAGCAATTATCGATACTTTATCATTAACACCGTTAGGATTTTCGTAGTTTTTGCTATTTTAAATGAATTTAAGTATATAGAATATTATTAAGTTTACATTGTTTTGACTAAGCTTTCATTTATACTTAAATCATTAAGTTCTTCATATAAATTTTTTACATTGCTGTCCTCTAAAGTTAAAAATATTGATTAATAAAACTATTTGATATTACCTTTGTTATATAACAAATTGGCAGTTATTTTTGATCTTAAAGGTCTTAATAATTTTTCTAAAAACAGTTGCCATGTCTTATCTAAACAAATATAAATTTATTAATATGATTATATAAAAACTATTAAATAGTTTACCTTCATCTAAGATTTTTCTTATAATTTCATTATCAGATTCGTTTAGAATATTGGCAAACTCACAAACAGCTGCAAATGTTCCAGAATTAATATTTCTTCCTGAACTAAATAAAGATTAATAATGATTAAAAAGATTCTTACTGGTAAGCGAATTTTTCTTTGACAAGTTGATCAATACATATTTCAGGATATCTACACTTGATTAACACCTATTAATTTATATTGTTTTTATTATTTAAGCTATTATTACATTTTCGATTAAGTCGCTAGGGGTAGTTTTATAAACAATCAAATGGAAAATCTGTTCGAAAACCTTTTGATAGAGGTTATTCCACTCATATTCGAAAAAGTTATCTATCATTGCTGTAAATACATTAGTGTTGACAATGATTTTAATAAGTTCATGGAGGTAAACGTCTAAATCAAGACAACTAGCAATTCCGTATACTATTAATTCGAAGACAGATCTGAAATACTCTATTTCTGAATATCTAATAAGGAATAAAATGATTATTGTTATTATAATAAAATTACCTTTTAACACCAAGAGATTTATTATGGGACTTCTTTTCTTTGGGATTTTGTACTTTAACTGCAAAGTCTAAAGATATTGAGTTTAGTGCATCACCTATAATAGCAAATACATACAAATGGCTTTTTATATCGCTCTCAGTGTTAGCATTTTTGTCGTTATTTTCCTCTTCAAACATCATTGATTGAATATCGTTAGGGAAGTCTTGATCATTGAAGTTCAAATGAATTTGAGAGTTAGGGTTACTACTGATATCTTTTAAGATATTTTCATATAGCTTGATTAAAACTTTTAATAAGTCTTTAACAGCAAAGTCATATTTGATATTATCAACAGTAGTAGTATGGAACTTCTTGAATAACTCTGGGTTCTTAATGATTAAGTTATAGTTCTTCTTGTAGCTTAGCGAGTCTGTAAGTAAATCACAAATATTTTGGCTTTGCTAAAGGAAGAGTTAATAATAAAACTTACTTCAATGTCAGTTCCATCAAAGATGTCTAATATTTTATTATAAATCTCGGTTTTAATCTCAGTGTCTTGGATTTGGACATTATTACTGATTAAGATCTTATATAATGCCTCTGAAATTGATCTTCTGTTTAAGTGGTTAAGCATGAAGAATATAAGTTCTTTATTTTCAAATAAGTAATTCATAAACTATAAATAGTAAATAAATTATTATTACACATGAATTTCTTTGATTAGAAAGATGATTGAAGACTTTGGTAAAGTAACCAGATAGTACATAGTTTAAAGGTTCGTTGGTGTCTAAGAACTTGAAGAGATAGTCAATCAACGCAAATTTTGCTTTTTTCTATAATGTTGTTAATATTATTATGACGTTTTAAATAAGTAATATTACTTCGTTTTTCAAGTCGACACTGACAGTTCTTTTTCTGTTGCTACCTTCGCCTTCGTTGTCAAGAACTTCGCATATGTCTTCTTTTTCTCCTTCAAGTTTTTTTGAGGTTTCAACGTCATTAACTGGTTCAACATTTTTGACTTCTGTTGTTTGTTCATCATTAATATCCTTGACCTCTTCTACTTCTTTTGATTCTTTTTCCTCTTCCTTTGGAGTAACATCCCTTGGCGATGATTTTTCTTCCTTAACATCACTCTCATTAGTTTTTCCAGGACTTTTTCCAGGACTTTTATCAGCCTGTTCTTTACTAGGACTTTTTTTATTTCTTTCGAATGATTCATCATTATGATCGACACTATGCTCTTCTCCTCTTTCAGTTTTATTACCATCTTCAAAGTACTTTTCTAATAAAAAAACATTTTCTGAACATAATATTTCACAAGCATAGTAAGGAAACTTATGGCCATATTTTTTATCGCAATCTTTAGGTGGCTCTTGTAAAATATAATCTAAAAGCTTTTCCATTTTTTCAGTAGTAAGAAAAGAAATAAGTTGAGAAAACGAAGGAGATTTTAAATCATTAACTAAATCTTCTTCATCTAATATATCTTCTATAAGTAATAGATTGTTCTTCATTTTTTCAGCTGCTTTTGAAATTGTCTGGGCGTTGTTCTTGTACATTTGTCTAATAAATTATATTACTTGAGTTTTCTTTACCTGTATCCGAAAAAGTTAAACATTTATAATAAAATTATTATAATTTATAATTTATAATTTAACTTTAAAAGTAATATTTTGTATATAGAGTTATATATTTATAAGCATATTTTTATGTTTATTTTTATTGGAGTATTTATTTAATTATGGTATAATGTTATAATGTTAAATAATAAAATTACATGAGGTTATTTAACTTATACGATTTTATAAGATAGATAATTAAAGCGTTGTTAAGTATTTATATATAAATTAAATGATAAGTAGGTATTTATGTAAGTAATTGACAAAGTTAGATTTAAGTATAATTTTAAATTATATTCCTGATATAATTTATCTGTTCTGTTCTGAGTCTATTATTATAATAAATATAATTATTTTATAAATTTATAATTCAAGAGTAATTATATTATATTAAATTAAATTATAATAAATAAATAAATGAAAAACTGTAAAAGTAATTCATTACAAAATCTTCATGCACTGAAAATACCAGCTAAAATACCGAAAGTAAATGAAGACAGTTTTAAAAAAATAAAAATTTATAGCTCGAAAGAAAAAAAGCTAAAAGAAAATAATAATGATCCAAATAAACTGACTCAAGTTAAAACTCTTAAAAAACAAATAAGTCTTGATAGAATTAAAACAAACAACAAGAAGGATAATAATAACGAAGTTGTAAAGATAAACTTACATTCTCTTTATAGTACTCCAAAGAAAGTAGAAAACATAGATAAGTTAGATAAATTCACAGATAATTATCAAGATAAGATAATTCAAAACGAAAAACATGACGAGAAAAATGATAGTAAGAGAATGATCCAAAGACCGAATACAGCACTAAATATAGTAAGTGTAAATGAAAATGCAAGAAAGTATTTAGAAAAGAAAGAAGATAAAAAGAAATTTGACTACGAGAAAAACAGAATATTCTTACAAAAAATAAAGAAGATGAATAATAACTTAAAAATAAGCTTAAAAACAAATTCAAGAAAAGTGTCTGAAGAAAAGAATCTTAATAATAATTACAATAATGAAATTGATAACAAAGAAAACAAAAGATCTAGTTCTCTAAACCAAAAATCAAAAACAAAAGTTGACAACGAAGAAAACTCTTATAACTCAATTTATAATTTTACATTTAAACCTGAAGATATTAAAAGAAACAATTCAAGCTTTAACCAAAAATCAAATAATAAAGACAATGTTAATAGTAAGCAAATAATAAACTTTATTAATAAAAATACAAAAGAACAAATTAATAAAATTAATAATATTGGTATACCAAAAAGTAATACTAAGACTTCAATATTAACTGACGAAAAAGAAAATATAGATAGACTAAATGGAATATATCATATTAAAAATGAGATAAGGGAAGTAAAGCAACCTAATAAATCCGATGATAAATCCAATGATAAATACAATGATAAAACTAATAATAAAATTGTGGACAAAATACAAGAAAATAAACAAAATAAAGAACAAACTACATATCAGTTCACCACAAATACTACAAATACGCCTGTTAAAAAAACAACAAAAGATCAAGAATCTAATACAAATCTAGTTTGTCTTACAGAACCAGATCAAAATATCAATCGATTAGAAAATAATAACACCAATACTCAAGTTAATGTAGTGAATATATCAGCCCATTTTAACAATGTCCCTTCTATCAATGAATATTTCAAAAAAGTAATAAATATAGATGAAGCATTTAAAAATAATAAATTCAAGAACTTTTACAAAAATAACTTTAAAAATGATCAGTCATTTTCAATACAAAATTTAAGTAATTTAAGTAAAAATAAGAACACATGTGATGACACAATAAACAGTAAAAATGTAAAGAATAGTAATAAAGATAATAATGGGGAGATAAACAGTTTAAGAAGTAGTAAAGAGCTGAAAGGAGAAGTTCATAGAACACCAAATAAAATAAAAATAAGAATAATAAAGAAGGACAGGGATAACATAGACAACAGTAATAAAGACAAAGGCAATAAAGACAGTAGCCTTAAAGACAACAATAAAGACAAAGCCATTAAAGACAACATGGAAGATAAAATAGAGAAGATAAGAACAAAGTTAAGCAATGATAATACAAATATGAATAATTTAGCTAAGCCTCCTACACCTAAAAAGATAAAATTATCAGAGTTAGTCAGTCACACTGAATCAAATTTAAATAGTAGAAACAATATAGACAATATAAGCAATATGAACAACATAAATAATAATATCAATAGCTTTTACTCTAAGGACAAAAGTAAAGAAAAATTAAAAACGTTAGACAATTCCTTCTCTAGTTTGAAAAACCATATAACAGAGCAAGCAGGAATATCAGGAGTATCACTTTCCAATGATATTAATTCAGGAAGAGAGCATCTTAAGACTAGGGATTCAATTCCTATTAAAATAAATCCTATTACTATAAATATAAGAAATTCTTTGGCTAATGCTCATATTAATTCTAATGATAATTCAGGTTCAAGTGCATTAATTAAGCCAAAAAGTATCCTTCCTAGCCCGAAGGTAATCAAAAGCCCCAAAATTATGAAGAATCATCCTAATATGAAGAAATTCTTCACGAATGATTCATAATTTGTGTTTAGTCTACTAATAGTTGTATGAAGTTTTGTAAAATAAATAATTATAAGTAAAGTAATTTATATTATAAATATAAATTAAATTTATAATTACTTTATATTAAATAAATATATTATTATATTGATTATAATAAAATTAAAAATTATAATGGGGAATTTAGATACTAAAGCAAATAGCACGAAAAGTCAAAAATTGAAGGAGAACAATTTACATAACAATCCTGTTTCTAAATATAACTCAAATAGCAATGACTTATATAATGATTCTGAACTTAAATTATCAAAAAATAATTCAGTGAGTACATCAAATAATAAAGTAATATCAGATCTACCAATTCTATCTGAATTACCAAATAACATAGATGCTGGAAAAAAGTTGAGTTACGACGTTAAAGAAAACCCTTTGGAAAAAATTCTTAAAAACAAGAAAGAAGATTTAGAAATTAGAGAACGCAGCAATAGCTTAATAGAATCAAACGAGTTTAACCCAGAAAATATAAGTAAAATAAACTTAAAAGGTTCACTAAACAAAGACATTAGACTTTATTATAAATTTAAAGATTCAGTTGGAGGTGGTAACTTTGGTACAGTACGTATAGCCTATCGGAGAAATGAAGAGCCTAGAAAATACTTTGCTATTAAATCAATAAAAAAGGCAGAACTCTCGTTAGACAATATTAAAAATTTAACCAAAGAAGTAAAAATTCTATCAGATCTTGATCATCCTAATATAATTAAGTTTTATGAAACTTATAATGATGATCAATACTTTCATATAGTAATGGAATTATGTAAAGGGAAAGCCTTATTTGAAAGATTATTAAAAGAAGGAACACTTCCCGAATTGAAAGTAGCTAATATAATTTATAAACTTTTACGAGCAATATCATATTGTCATTCTCAGGGGATAACACACAGAGACTTGAAACCTGACAATATTCTTTTTTTAAGTAAAGAAAATGATTCCGAAATAAAGTTAATCGATTTTGGACTATCAAGGTATTACAATGGACAAGAAAAAATGCATACAGTTTTAGGGTCAACATTCTTTGTCGCTCCTGAGGTACTTAAGGCAGAATATGATATGAAATGTGATATTTGGAGTATAGGAGCAATTACTTATAATATGATAAGTGGTACACCACCTTTTACTGGTAATACAAATCATATTATTTTTGAAAAGATAATACATGAGGAGTTGGTATTCCTACCTGAAATCTGGAAGAATGTTAGTAAAGAAGCTATTGATTTTATAAATAAATGTATGATAAAAAATCCAGAAATGAGATTTGGAGCTTTAGAAGCTATTGAACATCCCTGGTTTGATAATATTAATAATAAAATACATACATTTAGCACAGAAGAAAAAAATATACTAGAAAAGTTAAAGATCTACCAGGAACCAAGTACCTTCAAAAAAATGGTATATCAATTCTTATTGCCATTGATTTCGTCAAATGAAAATAAGAAACTTGAAGCAGCATTTAATGCAATTGATATAAACAATGAAGGATTTATTTGCATAAATGATTTAGAAAAAGCATTCGCTAAGGCTGATATACAAATTTCTAAACCTGAACTTGAAAATATTATAAAAAACGTTGGCTCCGAAGAAAAATTTGACTATAGTGATTTTTTAGTAGCTGCAATAAATCAAAATGAATTTCAACATAAAGAGAAACTAGTATCTGCCTTTAAATATTTTGATGTCGATAATTCTGGATTTATTTGTTGTAGAGATATAAAAAATGTTTTACTACGGTCAGGAAGAGAAGAAATTAAAAATAAAGAAATTGAAAATATATTATCAGAAGTATTATGTAATGGAACTAAAAAAGAGATATCATTTGAAGAGTTTATGAAAATTTTTTCGAGTTAGACTAGGAATATAATAATATAATATTTTAAGTTAAGTTTATTAATTTTAAATAATATATACAATTAATAAAATATAAATAATTTGTATTTAAATATTATTATATATATATTGTTTTAAATTGAATATTTTATTTTAAATTTTTTTTAAGTATATTATTTGGGGATTGGGGATTGGGGATTGGGGATTGGGCCCAATCCCCAATCCCCAATCCCCAATCCCCATTTTACATTA
>Ga0100378_1004095_pt1 | contig 13715 bp, 11 predicted proteins | sample CryGeymeta201502_FD_81535 | JGI IMG/M metagenome (GOLD analysis project Ga0100378, IMG submission 81535) | Groundwater microbial communities from Crystal Geyser aquifers in Utah, USA - Crystal Geyser metaG 2015-02 | ecosystem: Environmental > Aquatic > Deep subsurface > Groundwater | place: USA...
TCGTCCTCGCCAAACTAGCTCTAGTTATTTCCACCTAAAGACTAAATATTAGTATACCCCCTTCTTAATTTTCTCAGCCTAAAGTAGCTGAAATTCCAGTTCAAGATAGGCTAGCTCTGATGACATCACCCTCAATAGTATTGTAAACTCTTTCATAAGAGTTTGTCGAAATCGAGTTAGAAGACATCACACTGTAACAAACAATAAATGCCTAAAAGATAAATGAACATCATGTATACTTCAAGAGGTCTCTTCGTAAAAGTGACTTTGAAGTTGCCCAGTTGAAACTTTCTGGTATTGAAGATGATGTGGTCTATGATTCCAGCAAAATAACATATGGACAATTCTTGATGTCCTTGGGTCTCCTTCAACTGACTACCTTTCCTCCCAATGTCTAAGCAGATAGAATAAAATTAGCAGCAGAATAAAAGTCTTACTACAACTCAAAATGGGCTCTTCAGAAGAAGGAGGCTAATATTTGTGCAGTAATGCTTCTTTCTGCTTAGGGCCTCAAGACAGGAAGCTATTATTATGCTTTGAGATCGCTTTTTCAGCAAAATTACAATAACTTAAAGATAATACTAATTGACAACACTCCGAGATTAGGACTATAAGCCTAAGTCCTAGGCTTGGTCAAGGGGTTAGACAGAAATAAAAAGGTGATAATTCTTGATCGGAGAGTCAAAGGTGGCTTTGAAGGAAGTTCTATCTACTTAGCTCTTCATAAATATTGTGAAACCTCAGAGCTTTTCATTCTTTTGAGAGATAGTGGAGAGTTGATTGGATAGCATGCATTTTCTCTTCTCAACAGCGTTCACACATATAATAATGCTCTAGTTGTTTCCTCTCATTATATTTTGGACATGGGGAGCTCTTTTGTCCAACTAGATGATTTCAGATATAAGATTCAGATTTATGAGAGAGATAACTTTCCTTAAGGCCATAGATCAGCTCTCTACAAGACGAAATATATCAAAAGTTACAGCACCCAACTGTTGCTTAGCCTTCCTCTCTAGATATTTCATAACCGGTATGGTCATTGGCTGGGTACTTCTTTTGAGGCGATACTTGAGTTTTCTTCGATATAAAAATCATGCGGAAAACATTTTATTGTCCCATAGATCCTATACCGTGCCCCTATATCTTTACTCTAAGATTAAAGAGCCGTTTCAGCAGCCAGAAAGGGACCGAAACTTGAATGTGGGAAGACACTCCATTAAACTTCAATGAATATGCAGCTGCTTCGGCAATTTGTTATGTTTGAAAATAATTTAATCGAAAATGACCAAATACAAAATATGGGGGAAGATGATACGAAGTCGATTCATAGAAGTTTGATCCTTTACGATAGGTAACGAACAAAGCAAATGAAAATAAAAATAGCCATCGAGGCGTAAGCTCTTGATAGGACGATAGGTTCAGAAAAGACACTTAGATAGTGTGCTGTTGTGAGTTTATATTAACTGACAATGGGTTATAGGGTGAGCATGTATACAACTTAGAACCTAGACCTTCCTTAAGAGTAAAATCATATTATCAACTTTGAGGAGAGATATTTGGAAAGGATCACAACACTTCGTAAAGACAGGATTTATGGTGCTGTTGGACATCATATGAATCATTCCTCCTCCAGTGGTGAGATATCAGTAATTGCAAACCACAAATAAGATACTTTCTTCTGTATATTGCTCTTGACATAGAATAACATTGAGGACCATAGCTATTTTTATTCCTTAGAATCAATTCTGAAGCAAAAATACTCCTCTTATCGATTGGTCATCCTCGACAATGCTTCAACCGATCAAACTGAAAAACTCACTTAAAGACACATACTCAATATCCCACTATCTCAGAGAAAGAGAGTACATCTGTATGCATTCAAATAAAAAGTGCCTTTCTCATAAACTTTATACTTTGGAGTTCGGAAGTTTTGCCAGCTTGATGAGGTATTGCTGGTAATGACAGCAGGAGACTAACTAGTGGGAGGAGCTGTGCTATAGTAATTCAATGAGTAATATCGCCATGGAAACATTTTGGCTGCATATTCAAGAAGTATTTATATTGAAGGCAACTCTTGGAGTTTTGGAATATCTCAGAAGTACGATCAGCAGATGATGTAAGAAAGATCCTATAGGCAATACCCTCTTTACTTCGGACCTCTTAGGACATTCAAAGTGGAATTATTTATTCGCTTACAATAGGGAGATTTCAAAGTAAAATATAGCTGGATCAATAACCACTAGGTTTGGTTCAATATCAGCTATGGCATCATGTAACTGGCCTGCGGTAGGGTTGCCTTTATTGATCCGATTCTTTTTAAACAAGCTTAGTCTCCACAAGAATACCCTACTATTGTTATGGAGCCTGTACAACCATCAATCCAAGAACAAGAAGACAAGTAAATAAAGAAAGCCACTCCTTCATAGACAGTATCTCAGAAAGGTCCCAAATATGAGTGTTTTAGGTAGGGGTTTCTTTCTCTAGATCCTTGATATAATTGTGCTATAAATTAACATATAAGATTGATATGATAAACCAACTACTTAAAAGAAACAGAGGATTCTTTGCCACCCTCGCCCTAGTCGAACACAACGGAAAGCAACTATCCAAAAACTCCCTCAAATTGCTCTCAGCCACCAACAAACTCAAATAAGAAGTACATCTCTGATTAGCAAGACTCATCTACTTGTCTGTGGACCAAGTTAGGCCTCCCTCGAAGACAATATTAAAATGTATGCAGGAAGCTCCATTACCAAAATCCTCAGAGCTAGCACTAGTCACATGTACAATTACTTCCATTCAGCCTCGCCTAATAAATTTCTAACATCATCAAAAAAATTGTACAGAAAGGATCTTACAAATACGTGGTGGGCCTGAGCACCAATTTAGGAAAGGATATTATCCCAAGAGCAGCTGGGCAGCTCGGTTCACAACCTATAAGCGATGTTATCAAAATATGTGTATTTTTAATTGTATTCAAGGCCAACAACACCTTCATTAGGCCCACTTATGCCGGAAATGCTCTTACCAAGGTCGAAAGTAGCTAAGAGATCAATTTCCTGACCTTCCGCCCTTCTAATTTCTAATAAGCTCCAGAAGATTCAGGTTCTCCCTAAGTTCAAGATGTGGAGGTCCCAGGAGGTGTTAGAACCACTCTGGTCAGTTAGGACTCTGCAGACACTGGAAAGCCCGACTTGACAACTGCTCGTATCGTAGTTTCAGGAGGAAGAGGAGTCAAAAGCAAATAAAATTTCATCATCATAAACAAGCTTGCCTAAGCCTTCGGTGATGCAGCTGTTGGCGCATCTCGAGCAGCAGTTGACGCTGGCTATTGCCCGAATGACATGCAGGTTGGGCAAACTGGTAAAGTTGTTGCCCCTGAGCTTTATATTGCTCTTGGAATTTCGGGAGCAGTGCAACATTTGGCTGGAATGAAAGATTCAAAAGTCATTGTTGCTGTCAACACAAGTACATTATTTTTTAGACAGATCCTGATGAGCCAATATTTGAAGTTGCAAACTACGGTCTAGTGGGTGATCTTTTCAAGGTGGCTCCAGAACTTACTGAGAAAATTGCCAAGATAAAGGGAAAATGATCTATTGAACTGTTAAAAGTTCTAACAATCGAATATCAAAAATAAAAGAAGCTGATCCAGCACAATATTAAATAAAAAAATCACCAAGGCTCGATAAAACTATCGTCTTGAAAAACACTATTGTGCTTTACCAACTTTCTTCCTTGATAGGTATAGTTAAAATGAGCTCGATTTTTTGCTTCTTTTCTCCTTCCCTTACTTGTTTTGCTTGGAGAATTATTGCTTATAAATTCGATATTAGTTACTTGAACTTCTGCATTTTTGGAGGAGTGAGGGCGTTGGTTTGTCCTCAGAGGAGTTGTCATGTAGTATGAGCGTAAAATTTGTTTCTTTTCAGCTTTGATTGATTGACTGAACTCCTGAAGCATGTCTTGGTAACGACCCTTTGTAAGATAAAAAGTACGACTGTTTCAGGATTGTGAACTTGCTCAGAAGGAAGAAGTTGACTTTGACTTAGTCTTTCCTGAGTTCGCATCAAAGAAGCTATGTCACTGGGTTTGCTTAACTTTTCCCTCATTGTCCTGGCAGCTGATGTTCTGCACTATCTGTGCAATGATGCAGAGGGGTTTTAACGCATACGAGTATATATGAGGGGAGACTGTTTAAAAATGTTATGGGTTTGTGAGATAAGCTGGTTGCGAGTTGTAGATACTGGTTTTGTTTTTAGGTGAGGTTTGATTTAGGGAATGTTCATGTTGCGAAGTACTTACTGAAGCCGAGAAGTGCCTTTGATGGAGACTGAACGGGCTTGCTCTTTTCTGTGGGAGATTCTATCTCTTTGCAGGAACATCAATAAATAGGAGCCTATTAAAATTATCTAATAACAATATTAACAATAAGTTTACCGTTTTATTCCCACTACCCTCAATTAGCACACTATCACTCATATTGATATACTTCACTGTCTGAGCATAAATCAATCATTTCTTGTCTTCCAGATATTTGATGACCTTCAGTACTATGGGTTCATCGGGACCGAGGGAGTCTTTGAGATGATATATGGCTCTTACTGCTTCTTCGTAGGATGTCTGAGGTCGTAAGATCAGAATGTATCGTGCAGCACGGTCAATAAGTTTGTAGTTTGTTGGCTTGACATAGGTCATGATGTTGGAGTAGTATCTTCCAAGACGACCCATCACCAAAGTTGACAAAGAGTTAAGCAAAACTTTCAATACTGAGTGCTCAGACAATCTACAGTCAGAAGGATAAGGAGGAAATTATACTCTTAGTGCTTATTTTCCTTCTCTTTTGAGCTAGAATACCAGAGGATGTTGGGTAACAGCGAATGTATTGTTTCTTTTCTCATGCAGTCCAAAGCCCAAAATAGCCTTATTGTTGACTTTACTGTGATACTTTTGCCAGTACGCACTATTAAGTCCTCTAATCTATCTTTCTCCTAATACAGTTCGCCAATCTCTTTCTACTCTTTCCTCCCAATTCAAACCTTCATTATTTTGTCCAGACTTTTCAATAATCAGATTGCACCAACTTTCAGGATCCTGGGGTCTGTAATGATTTTTGAAGGCAGCCAAACTGAAAGTAGGAGAGCGCTAAGTCGTATCTGTGAGTATAGAAACAGCATAATATGGGTCTGAGCAATATGAAAGTAGCTACCCTTTCTCGTATATATATGCCTCCTATTAAATGAGCCTTTTAAGTCCTTCGAAGTCCGTTGAGGAGAGATACTTATGCAGATCATTGAGGTTGGCTTGGGCATATTCAGACCAGGTATTCTTACTGCCTCTCAAAGTCCGTAGACGATCACAGCCCAACAAAGCTATTCCGATCGCATGCATGAGAATGGTAGTGGATTGCATGCGAGTTGACCCTGCCAGAGCCATGTAGCCAACATTGCAGTTTATTTTTTCTATTTTTTAGGACTCGATGAATTATCTGGATCTTTCGACATTTTTTGTCAATATTTCGTCAGTGTTACCGTAGAGTATGTAAGGCTTTCTGGCGGTGAGTTATGTAGATTTCCACACTGCTCCAATGACCCAGGAGGTTTATCCTCCTTCGGTACTTCCGATCAGGATATCATTTAGTTTGAACCCTAGTTAAATCAGTTGCTGGTGTGCAAACTCAGGATGATCTTCGAAATCTTCAATCGACTTTATCAGAGCTGCATCACCTCCAGCCATAAAGGAAATCACTCTTTCTTTCCACTCTGGGAATATTTTATTAGTCTCCTGCCTCCATAAAGTTTCAAGGACAATCGATAATCTGCCAGTGGCTCCACATCCGCAAATGAAGATTCTACCACCTGTTTCAAGTGTATCGTTGATTTGCTTGTACAATAGCTCGAGTTAGGGTACTTTCTTCTGAAGGATCTAAACCAGCTAGATATCAAGTCCTTTGATGATATCAATAGCTTTGGTGAGATCTTCTTTGGCTAGCTAAGCTAAGCCTTTGGTTTTAGGGTTTTGTTGTTCAGTAAGCAAACAACCTAGTTTGAATTTATGAGCTATCTTCAGGAAGTCATCTGCAGTCTCAGTTTCGCTAGTCATCCCAAATCGATAAGATATCTCTAATATCAAAAACAACAAATTTACCTGCTTTTGATTTGATAGTCAGAAATATTCACATCTTTGATCAATAAAATTATTGATGAACCAAAGTTTTGACTCAGGAAACAACTACCATCTGCCCAGATTGCCACAAAACTAGTCTGCATACCTACAAACTTCCAGAAAGTCCCAAGATATAAAGAGGCCCCTTTCAACACATCAGCCTCAAAAAGCCAGCCTCACCCAGAAAATAGTGATGATGGAAGATATCAAAGGAGCTGAGGAGTATGACTCCATGAATGAAAAATAACTGCTCCGTTAGCACGAAAAATTATTGAAGGTGCTTAAAAAATTTCAGGAAATTATTGATATGAACCTGAAGCGAAAGCAGAAGTAGAGAGAAAAAGCGAGCAAACCACAGTCATCGCGAGAATAAATATACAGTGGAGAAGTAATGAACAATCGAAAGATCATAGATAACTATCAGAAAGAACTTAAATAGCTTGAGGGGCTCAAAAAGGTTAGAAAACTCAACGATGTTATCGAGTAAAAGAGCCAGGTGCAAACTTCGATAAATCGTCTGAAGAAGTAGATATTTACCCTAAAAAACTAAGACAATCTAGCTGGTCGCAGTCTGGTTGCAGATAGAGGCATAATCGAAAAGGAGCTCAAAGAGCATGAAAAGGATCTTAAGATAGAGCTGATAAAGAAGCAATAATACCAGAAGAAGCTTGAATAGCTAAATGCGATGCTAGCTGATCTACAGAAGGAATGTCAGGGAATCAATCTGAGCTAAATAAACAACCAAAAATCACATAAGGAAGAAGTGGCACATAAACTAGCTTCAAAGAAGAAATAGCTGGATGAGGTCACTAGGGCCTATGCCAATTATGAATAGGGCATTCAGGAGAATATGGTCGCTAAGGCTAGAAGAAACAAAAATGTTTCCAGATAAATTGATGCTTGTGACAAAAAAGTAACATAACTAAAAGAAAGAATTCAAAAATATAAGGATAAGGTTGCCAGATATCAGGAAGCCATGGAAATTGCTCCCAAAGAATCGCCTCACAAGACATCGCCTAGATTGCCATAATAAAAATGAAGAGCTGATATTGTTTCTTGTTCAAATCAAAGATCAAACTAACAACTACTAATTTCATTGGAACCAAAGTGATAAAATCAGACCTGTCGGGAAGATCTTTCCTTTTTGATTTCCCTCTCCATCTTCTTGCTTTCATACTATTGCTTGATCTTCGTCAATCCTTCGTCTAACTTAGGAGGAGGCGAATGAACTAATTTTTGCTTGTAATCATGCATCTTACGAGCCTTCATATCTTCCCAAGCTCTCAACAGTTCTTTTTCCAGATCTGTTGGCTCAACCTGCATGATATCCTTGAGCTCTGTGATGTTATCGATATCACCTGCTACTTTTTCATTCTCTTAGTAGAAGAATTGCATCACTCCAAAAAAATTCATCTCTTTGTGCTAGTCCTTAAACCATACAGTGTTAAGTCTTTTCACTTTGAGCTCTCGGTTGATTTAGATGTAATGAACCATCTTGTAGGTTTGATAAAGGCAGTACTCTTCCGGCATCTCCTTCAACATCTGTTCATATTACTAAAGAAGCTCCATGGGGATGTAATCTTTGGAGTATCTCGAAATGAGGCCGATTTAAGTCTTCATTTGGATCAGACTCCTACTGAACATTAAGGCATTCAAAGGTTTCAAATAATCCAGATACTCGCTGAAAATGAACTCTGATTATCTGTCATGTGGCTTAACGAAAGCTTGAATAAGTTCAATGTTAGCTGTTCTGTGAGGAGACTTTAACAACACTCGAAGTTGTTTTTCAGTTAGAAGTTACAAACTTTTTTCCTTGTATTTAACTATGGCAACCTCATGATCAGGGTTATGTTGGGTTTTGCTATAGAGAATATTCTCTTCACCTTCTCTCTAGTCAGAGTGGAAGGTGTAGTGCTGGGGCTTGTTCTCCAGGTTATCATTACTTAGCCCATGTTTATAACTAGGGACAACTGTATCAAAGTATTTGATGTGAACTTAGTTCTCAGTATTGATAACAGGTCCATTTCCTGATCTTTTGTTATCTACAAAAATGTTAGGAATTTGTTTTCGCATTTCTGCTGAAATGTTGACAGAGATAAAAGCTTGGCCTTTGGTCTTGAACAGAAGCTTTCCTTATCCACCTTCGAAAAATACAAGCTCAGGCATTTGCAGCTTAAAGAAAACTTTATGGTCAACTGCTGACAGCAAGTGGTAAAATTTTTTCATCTTGTCGATATCAATTTTGAACATGGAGTTAGTTTATCTAAGAAAGTTCAATCCTTTTTCTCTATGTTAGTATCTCTCGAGACAGATGTTGCAACGGCAGGATTTGCTGACTTCTGTAGAACTGAAGAATTTGCTGACCACACCCTCCAAAGCATGAACTCCGATCGAGCGATCGCTCAACTTCTCTTTTTATTTCATGGCTATTATAATATCCCGACCAGGCTAGTCACTAATCTAAATGCTAAACTAATTTACACAAGATATAAGTTTTATGCACATCAACCTATCCTGTAGCCCTGACCTCTGAATTGTCCATCTCTAACTTGAGGAACTTCAGCTCTAAACTCAGGAACATTTCTTTCCTCGACTCTCGCTTGAAAAATATTCTAGATGAAAGCAGGTGTAGACAGTAGATCCCCATGTTTATCGATGTAGTTTGGGCTTTTGATGACTCCCAACAGAAGACCTACCAGGAAGCCTATCATATAATTTTTTAGGGAACTGCCCATAAGAACCATTACTGTAGCTGTGATGAGAGGTAAATAGAGAAGAGGGAGTCCTAGAGAGAATACAAATAATTGTTCTGTTGGTGCCTGCACTGCCCACATTGTCAGAACAGCCATCACAAAGGCATTTGCAAAAAAATACATGCTTGAGAATGTCGAAAAGACAGTAAGCATTATCATGATCACAATGAAAATCCATGCGAAATCAGCCTTGCTGTTTTTCCATACTCTCGGAGCTGCCTTCGAGAATGCTAGGTAGGTGAGGAGCATGTGAAGAATGAAGAGAGGGCTGATTCTACCGAGATAGAGCATGGCTGTTAGAGGTCGGTACAGATCGAACTAGAATATAGTTGTTTTGAATGTATAGGTAATTGTGTAAGGATCGAGAGAGCCGAAGAAGACCAGAAGAGATAGTGCAATGCTGCAGAAAAGATAAAGCTTGCCTTCTGTGGGGATCACAATGCTCATGGATATAATAATAGTATGGGATTCAATATAGTTAGTAATTTGTTACATATTTTGCCATAACTCAAAATGCAAAAATTGTATATCTCACCGAGCAAATGATAAATCACGTGTCAATCAGTTGATCGAGCAATTCCAAAACATGCATCACCTCATCTCTGGCATGCTTGTACCTGTCGAAACTGAGCTAGGAAAGAGCATTCTCCAAGCTCTTGTTGGCCTCCATCGACATTTGTATCTTGTCGTAAGATATCACCTTTGTTGGCTTGGGTAAAAATGGTTTGAACTGGGATGCTTTAATAGCTGATTCGATTTTCTCGATTTTTTTCTCCTCAAAAGGAGGAGGTGGCTGAGGAATCACTGATTTTTTGACTGACTGCTGCACTGGTTGTTGTCCTGATTGTTGCATTTAAGATGAATGCTTAGGTTTGGCGTACTCAAGATCAGGGTTTTTCTTGAGTTCCTTCATTATGTCAATGAATTTTTTCTTGGAATATACTCTTCGCTTGTTTTGACCCTCGTCCAATCTTCCAAATCGATTAACGATTTCATATAATCTGAAGATAGTCAAGTAATCCTTTGATAGGGTGAGAAATACCTCTGCAATACGTTTCGTATACATACCTTATTACTGATGGTAGTGGTCGTTACGGGCGAACATGAGCTCGGTATATTCTAAAATTCTCTGCATATTTTGTTCCTCATTGGGTGAAAGCTGGCATTGCTGAGCTAAGGCCCCCATTCTGTGAAAACTTTACTTTATCTCTGCATCAAGTTCAGCCTTTTCGGAGGCATTAGATGCCTCTTCGTAGATGGGTTTGATGCAGCTGATGTAGTACTTGTAGAAGTAGTGTGCGAACATGGGGTTAGTTTCGCTGAAATCCTAGCCGGTACTTTTGAAGGGCCTGTGTTTGGCAATAGAATCCATTGTTTATATATCTTACCCATGCTTGTTAGCCCAGAGCATAAACACACATATATTGCAATAATCAACCATCATGTTTGGGCTCATATCCTCCCTTCTCTCGGAGTACTTTACCACTCCAACCTACCACATCGCCATCCTCGGCCCTTAAAACTCCCAAAAGTCAGTACCTCCCAACTTAACAGCTTCTCTTCAATATCATCAAATACATCGACCAAGGAGATCTTCCTAACAACAAGCAAAATACATACAAACCGACAGTCGGGCTCAACGGTACATCTCACCATCATACAGTCACTTAATACAGGCATAACAATGACAGATTCAAAGTATGGGATTTGGGGGGCAAAGCCAGTCTCAGAAAAATATGGGAAAGCTACTACTCTGAATGTCATGGACTGATCTTCACAGTTGATTCAAGGGTCAAGGACAATCTGCAAATTTTGAGTAAAGATGGTAGTATCAAGATGGTGTTCTGTCACATCAATAAATGGCGAGAATACCGTTAGTTATATTGCTCGTTGAACCTGACCTCAGAGAGCAAGTTGAAGGCCTGATAAAGGAGAGTTCTTGGATGGAGGGAAGAAAGTATGTGATACAGGAAGTAAAACTTAAAGGAATAACTAGCTCGAGGTAACAGTATACTAACGCAGAGCATCGATTCGTTAAATACTTCATTGGCTTTACACCAGTGTCAATGACCTTCACAACTCCCTCAAAGATTGATATCTGTAACTTATCAGGAAACAAATAGCCTAACAAACTAATATTAAGACAGGCATAAGACTAATCAATAAAAGATACCCTGGGCCCAATATTGGAACCTGTCGTACCACTTGGCTGCCCAGTTGTCCAGACTCAGATTGATTAGCTTCTGGCAGTGCTCGTTAAGGGTCGAATCGTTGGTGGCTCCTTTGGGATTGATCCTGGCTTCCATGGCCGTGATTGTGGCCTCTCCCTTGCAAAAACATGGCATGGTCATGCCACTGGTAGAGTACATCAATTTCACCAGCATCATCACCTTATTCTGATGCTTCTTCACGGCCTTGAAACCCCTGAATAAACTAAAAAGTACAAAAAGAAGTATTCTCTGAATTTTTTAAAGTAGTAGCTGTCGATTCCATCAAGCACTTCAACATGTTCGCTTAGCAACTTGAAGGGACAATCGCGTTCCAGCTCAATACCTCCACCTGGCATATTTGAAAGAAAGAAACCAAAATCTATGTGGAACATCTTTCCGCTTCGATGCAGTAAAATATTGCCATTGTGACGGTCCTTAGCCTGGATGATGTACATCACCAGAGAATAGGCAGCCAAACTTTTGACAAAGTTCTCTTTGGCCTCCACGATATTTTCAGCAAAATAAATCTCGAAGAATTCCCTCAGGGACAGCTTAGCAGGGAACTTCGTCTTGAGGGTTTTTTGCAGACTGTCAAAAGTGACAGCGTCCTTGACCATTTAAATGATACCCCTGTCTGCTCCCATCGATAGGACCTCATAGGTGGTTAAGCTAAGAGGAAGATTTTATAACTTAAAAATGTAGTCGAACTGTTGGATGAGTTGCATCGCAAATTGTTCCTGTTTGAGGTCGTCATGAGTTTTAATGATTATATACAGACAATCCCAAGTCCTTAGGCCTCCAAATATAGATTGACTGGCCAATCGTTGCTTTGTTATCTTGAGAGGTTCTCCAAACATCTTATCAAATGTTTCCTGTAAAAACTCGCGAGTGTTGGAGTTTTGTTTTCTAAGCTTTGTGAGAGTCCTCTTGTTAGCGATCACTGACTCCACATCAGTGGGTCTTTACATTTCGACTGATGGACTTTCTGAGCTTCTTTTAGGATTTTCTCTCAGCTCAACTTGTGCTGATCCTCTTTGAACTTCCAAAGACACCACAAAAGGTTGTCGAGTTTCCTTCAGTTATTAAATTTGTTGCATTTCTTTAATAGTTTTTGAATCATTGGACTTGACGCCTTAAGATTGTTTGCCAGATTAAGAGGGTGCTTTTTCTGACTGGAAGTGGTTATATTTAGGAGTGTAAAGATTATTACTCGTGTCAATAAGCCTTTCCTATTCGAGGATGTTAGCAGCTGGATGCCCCAACAATCTGAGTTTATTGCTGGACTGTCTTTCTTTCCTGAATTCTGCAGTACGCTCGAAATTTCTGGCAAAGTAAGATGATCTTTCTCCAAAAGTGGTCATCTATCATCATATTTTATTTACCTTGAGAGTGATAGGCACTTCAACATTAGTCCAGAATTTTTCTTGCTCTTCTTACATCAACTCTTAAGCAGGGCAGTAGGTCTCAATGCACAAGCAAACAGGGGCTCTTTCTTTGGTCGAGAATACCCTCACTTCTGATGTAACAATCTTGAGTATGTTACACAATCTATAAGAATCTAAACCTCGATATATTTATACTTTTAGAGAAGGGAATGTAGGCTGTTGCAGGGAGATTTTCATTGATAATTTTGGCATACTCAATAACTTTACCCTTCTTGTCTTAGAATTTTTTTAACTCATCGCAAATCGTGAACAGGTCTTAGAAAAATACGTTATTAGATTCGAAGGAGGTGGCTAGAGTATCGTCATGCTCTCTAAAGATGGACTGGTATTGATGGAGGATTATCTAGGAACTGCTAACTTTCGGTAATTTTCCATAATCGATATCTTTGGTCTGGTAGTTGAGGATAGTGTTCCTAGCTTGAGTTTGTTGTTCCACCGACCTTCTATCGACAGCCTCATCAATGTACAAATCCAAACAGGTCAATTTGATATCTTTGTAGTGGTCATCCATCAGTTGAAGAAATCTTTTGTTGTAGTCCACCACAGGTTTCAAAATTTGTATTTCTGTCTTTTTGATGTTTTTCTCCAGTGATCGCATGTAATAGTAGAACAGGTGGGCGAAGTAGAAGTTTAGTTTGCACATACTTTCAATAGCCTCGCGTAGATAATTGTTTTAGAGGGAACGGTGAAAGACGATGTAGTTGCAGAGCTGTGGAATCTGACGTTAAGGGTGAAAATACATAGAACTAGAGGTCGGTTCGGTAGTTGATTACTCCGGTACTGGGGTTGATCTTGCAGCGGTAGATGTGCCTGCGAGGGATTTGGTCATCTTTACAGACATAGATGAGGATCATTAGTTTGACGGGATCGAATAAAAACTCATCCTGAGTAATCGGCCACTTACACTGTCTTAGACTAGGAAATCTTCAACCATTCTCTGAATAGTTGCTTTACGAATGTCGGAGGTCATCACTTTTTCTTTCTCCTGACAGCACTAAAAGCATTTGCAGCATAGAGCTTTTTGCAGGCAGGAGTATTATGCTTTGCTGGTTACGACTATTCCTTAGTATTTGGATGCCAGCTCCATTATTTATTCTTGTGTTGTTTATATTATCAAGATGAATAGGCAACAACACCGGTAA
>Ga0100378_1004107_pt1 | contig 13686 bp, 19 predicted proteins | sample CryGeymeta201502_FD_81535 | JGI IMG/M metagenome (GOLD analysis project Ga0100378, IMG submission 81535) | Groundwater microbial communities from Crystal Geyser aquifers in Utah, USA - Crystal Geyser metaG 2015-02 | ecosystem: Environmental > Aquatic > Deep subsurface > Groundwater | place: USA...
GTCATTTGGGGATTGGGGATTGGGGATTGGGGATTGGGCCCAATCCCCAATCCCCAATCCCCAATCCCCATTAAATAATAAGTTTCCCAATTGAAAGAATATTTATATACTACTTACTTTATTTTTAAAATTAATTAAAATTAATTAACTTATATTAACTTATTCATGATGTATTATAATACTTAATATAATTTAATATATTCTATTAGAGAATTAATATAAACTTGACATTATAAATGAATTCTACAATTAATTATTAATTAAATTATATTAATTAGGAAAATGACTAAAATTCAATTTTTAATATTCATATCATCTATTTTAACTCTTATTCAACTTGGACAATCAGGACCATGTAGAGCATCAAATTGTCTTACATGTTCAAAAACAGATGATTTCAAATGTGCTATATGTACCTTTTACTATTATAACGACAGTGGATATTGTATGAGAAAAGATACATGTAGAGACAGTGACTGCGCAAAATGTAGAAGTTATAGCTATTGCGATAAATGTATTCAAGGATACTATCTAGATAAATATTATAATTGTTTAAAAAAGTGTGACTATAATTGCTCAAACTGTTATAAAGATGAGATTAATGGAGATAGATGTACAAGATGTTATAGTGCTTATTCATTAGATTATGTTGGTATATTTTTTTATTAATTTTTTAGATTATTATTGCTATTATGATACTGTCGGTTCAGGTACATGGATTGTATTAATATTGTTTGGAGTTGCAGCATTGTTATTAATATTTATAATTTGCAGAGGATTTTCAGGAATTAAACAAGTAAATCCTGAAGTAAACCCCAATCTAAACAATAATCAAAGTGGAGTTCCTATAGTTCCTAATGTAATTCAACCTAATAGTAATATTAATCAAAATTCAAACACTGATTTTGTTACACCAATTAATTATGCTAGTCCAAATTCAGGCCTTGAACAAAAATTAATAGGAAATAATAACTATAACAATAACAATAACTATAACAATAATTACAATAATAATCAAATTGGAATGACTGATTCTAAACCTGCTTACAATGTTTATGAACAGATCAATTTAAATAATCAAAATAATTTTAAAACAGTTGAGTAATTAATAATTTATTCATAATTTGTATATATTACATGAATAATATTTGTAAACTTGTAAATTAACTTTTCATATTTATTTAAAATTTTAAATTAAATATAACGAATAATTAAATAAAGATTATAATAAATATATAATTAATTAAATTAACATATTGAAACTTAAACTAATAACATTATTTTGTAAATTAATATATTATTATCTATTATTTATCAATTTATCAATTTGTTGGTTTTCTTATAATATAAAACTCATATTTGTTTTCATATTTCTAGTCTTTCTAGTCTTTCTTTTACTTCTTTCCATTTTTTAGTCTTTTCGATCCGAGGTTACAACTAAATTGTTAAAATAAAAAAAGTAAATTAAATAAATAAATAATATTAAGATATTAAGTCTTACTCTGATTTGCATAAACTATTACAATTTGTCAAACAAGGTAATGGACCAGTAGTACATTTTTCTATACAAGAGTTAACACACTTTAATGAGCACTCAAGATCTTTACTTGATTTATTTAAATTCTTAGAACAGTCATCACCTGATAATTGATTAAATTATGAAGTTAATAAATAATAATTATACCTTCAAACCCAAGTCTACATAGACATTTTCCTGCTATACATAATCCTTTTCCTGAACAATTTTTTGCACATTTTTTAATAGAGCAGTCTTCTCCGCTAAATCCTTCTGCGCAAATACAATTTCCGTCTTGACAAACTCCGTTTAAGACACAATTCTTTGGACAAATTTTCTTTTCACATGAAAGTCCTTCATAGCCGTTATTGCATACACATTTTCCTTGTGGGCTGCAAAATCCATTTCCGCAGTCGGTTTTACACCTAATATTTAGACAGTCAGAACCGTAGAAACCTTCTTTGCATTCGCATACTCCGTTATCAAGACAAACTCCGTTTCCATTACAGTTATTAGGGCAATGTTGTTTTTCACATGATGGTCCAGTAAATCCTTCAAGACAAACACATTGTCCGTTAACACAAATTCCATTAGAAGAACAATTATTAGGACAATCAACTTCACTGCAAATTTCTCCTTTAAATCCAGGTTTACAATAACATATTCCGTTACTACATGTACCGTTATTAGAACAGTTATTTCCACATGATAAATTTTCACAAGCTTCTCCATAGAATCCAGCATGACATATACATTTTCCTTTTACGCACATTCCTTTATTTGAGCAGTTATGTTTGCAAGCAGGGTATTTACATGTTTCACCAGAGAATCTATGATTACATTGACAGACTCCGTTACTTAGGCATGTACCATTGTTATTGCAATTATCTTTACATTTTTTAATATTACATACTTCTCCAGTAAATCCAGGGTTACAGTAACACTTTCCATCGACGCATTTTCCGTTGTTACTACAATTGTTTGAACATGTTTTTAATGAGCAGTCAACTCCAGTAAATCCTTGAGCGCAGCTACAGACTGATTCTTTACCTTCACCTTTTTGTAAGCATTCTCCTTTATCGCTACAGTCATTGAGACATCTTCTGAATGAGCAGTTTACTCCTGAGTATTTTTTATCGCATAAGCATTTATAAAATGGGGGTCCGCTGCATATTCCCTTGTTAGAACAGTCGTCAGGGCATGTTTGAATTGAGCAGTCTAATCCTTTAAATCCAAGATTGCATTTACATTCTCCTTTATAACATTTTCCATTGTTACTACAAGAATTAGGACAAGCTAAATAACTACAATTTGGTCCAGTGAATCCATTTTTACAGAAACATTTTCCTTTAAGGCAGTATCCTTTATCATCTCCTCCACAGTTATCTGGACATTCATATTCAGAACAATCTTCTCCTTTGAATCCGTCCTTACATAAACATTTAAAGCTTAGTAAGTCGCATATACCATTTTCTGAGCAATCGTTTGGGCATCTACGTTCAGAACAGTCAACTCCACCGAAGTCTTTATTACAAGTACATTTTCCATCTTGACAAATTCCGTTAAAGGAGCAATCGTTAGGGCATCTTTTCTTTTCACAGCCAAGACCTGTAAAACCTTGGAAGCATTCGCAGACTCCTCCAATACAAGCTCCATTTCCATTACAGTTGGCAGGGCATTTAGCGTAGAATTTACAGTCTGGTCCAAAGTAGTTGATATTGCAGACACATCTATTATTCACACACTGACCATTATTATTACAATTATCAGGACAATATGGAAGTGAGCAATCAGGTCCAGTAAATCCTAAATCACACTTACATTGATTATTAGCTAAGCAACTTCCATGTCCAGAACAATCATTAGCACACATTTCAATATTACAAAATTCTCCTGACCATCCTTGCTTACATACACACTTTCCATGGAAACAATCACCATTAAAGTTACAATTATTAACGCATCCTACATCTTCACAATGTTTTCCCATAAATCCTGGATTGCATAAACATTCTTTATTATGAAGACATATTCCATTTTTGTTGCAATTACATACAAATAGAGAGCAATCTGGCCCATGATAATCTTCATCGCAGTAACATGTTCCATTATTGCATTTACCATGTCCTGAACAGGAATTAATACATGAAGGGTATGAACAATCATCACCAGAAAACTTACTTTGACAATTACAAGATCCGTCGATACATATTCCATGTCTTGAGCAATCATTTAAACATTTTTTAATACTACAGTCATGACCTAAAAAGTTCTCACCACATTTACAAGTAAGTGAATTTTTATCACAGTATCCGTTTCCTGAACAACTATTTGGACATATTTTTCTTGAACAGTCTGGTCCATCAAAAGTATTTTCGCATACACACTTTCCACTGACGCATTTACCATGTCCACTACATTCATTAGGACAAGATGGTAATGAGCATGATTCTCCGGAAAATCCATCTTTACAGTAACATTTTCCTTTTAAACAATATCCGTTATTAGAGCAGTCATTAGGGCATGGACTTTTCTGGCAGTAGTTTCCGAACCATTTATCAAAACATGTACATTGATTATTAAAGCAGTTTCCATTATTAGAACAGTTATTATGGCAATATTTTTCTTTACAGGTTTCTCCTCTGAATCCTGGGTAACAATCACACTTTCCATTCTTGCAGTTTCCATTATGATTACAACTTTCTGGGCATAGTTCGAGTTTACATGTTGTACCACCAAATCCTGGTTTACAGTTACAAGTGCCATCTATACATATTCCTCTATTGTTACAATTTTCTTCGCATATATGAACTGAGCAGTCAATTCCAGTAAAACCTGGTTTACATAAACATGTATTATCAATACAACTTCCGTTACCGTAACAATCATTTGGACATCTTTTTTCTGAACAGTCAATTCCGAAATATCCTGCTTTGCATGAACATATACCTTGTGGAAGGCAGATACCGTTGAAAGAACAGTTATCTGGGCAGGTTCTTAATTCGCATTTTTCTCCCATGAAACCTGCTGAGCAGAAACAAGTACCATTAATGCATATACCTACTGCGCTACAGAAGTCTGGGCATTGTTTAAGTTCGCATGAAACACCGTGCCATCCTGAGTCACATATGGCTAAACCGTCAACTGAAAGTACTCCGTGAATTATTTTTCTAACAGAGCAATCAACACCTATAAATTAGTAAAATTAGTTAAAATACTTAACAATAAATCATATTAAATTTAATACGAATATTTAATATATTTACCTGTAAAGCCTGGAGTACATTTACATTTACCACTTACACAAACTCCATTAAAGCTGCAGTCATTGATACAAGCTTTATGCCCACAATTATTTCCTTTCCAACCTTTTTTACATAAGCATACTCCATCTTTACATTCAGAACCATTTAAGCATTCATCGCATGTTTTTTCATTGCAAATAGGTCCTGTCCACCCTTTATCACAAATAACTTTATCACCAAAAATTAGTCCATGTACAACATATCTAGTATTACAAGTTTCATCTCTATATCCTACCTCACATTGACATACACCTTTAATGCATTTTCCTTTATTGTTGCAATCTTCTTTACAAAGTCTTTCTTGACATTTTTTACCTTGCCATCCATTGTGACAAACACATTTTCCTAGAAGACAAATACCATTTCCTGAACAATCATCATCGCAAATTTTATCATTGCAGTCCGGGCCGCTCCATCCTGGGTCACATATAACATTTTTTCCAACTATTTGTCCATGAACGACAAATCTTTCATTGCATTCTACTCCTTTCCATCCTCTGTAACAGACACAATCACCAGTGCTTAAGCATTTTCCATTTGAGTTACAGTTGTTAAGACAATTCTTTAATTCACATGTTGGGCCTGAAAATCCATCAGCACAGAAACAAGCATTATTCATACATAATCCATTGTTTTTACAATGACAAATTCTTTCCGAGCAGATTTTTCCAGTCCATCCAATATCACATACGATTTTTCCATTGACAAGTTTACCATTTTGAATATTAAAGTTTTCACATGTTGGGCCTGAGTAACCAATATCACAGATACAGTGTCCGTCTTTACATAATCCGTTGAAGCTACAATTTTTTTGACATGTTTTATATTGACATAACTCTCCACCGAATCCTGGTAAACAAAAACATTTTCCATAATTACACATTCCTCCATTAAGGCATGAAATTGTTTTACATTCTAATAATTCACAGTTTACACCAGTATAACCCATATCACATTTAACAACTCCGTTTACCTTTACTCCGTGTATTAACTTTGTTTCATCACAATATAGTCCATTGAATCCTGGATTACAGATACATTTCCCATCGTGGCATTTTCCATGGCCGTGACATTCATAAGGGCATGATTTTTGTTGGCAGAATGAACCAGTAAAGCCTGGATAGCAGTAACATTCTCCGTTTTCACACTTACCTTGGTCAGAACAATCTTTTTCGCAGATTTTAGTATTGCAGTCTTCTCCAGTCCATAAAGGATCACATTTTATAACTCCGTTTACTATAATTCCATGTACTAAACTTCTTCGTTGACATTCTTTTCCTTTAAATCCATTATTACAAATACAGTGACCGTCTTTACAAATTCCGTTATTGTTACAATTATTCTTGCATCCTTTGTAATTACAATATTTTCCTAAGAATCCATTGAGGCAAAAGCATTTTCCTTGTACGCATTTACCGTTACCGTGACAGTTATTTGGACAAGGCTTTTCGTTACATTCAATTCCACTCCATTGTTCGTTGCATTTGCATTCACCGTTTAAGCAGTGTCCGTGATTGTTGCAATTATTTAAGCATACTGGTTTGGAGCAATCGTCACCGGTAAATCCTTTCTCGCAGATACATGATCCGTCCTTACTGCAGATTCCTTTAAAGCTACATTCATTTTTGCAAGATTCTAAATTAAGTTATATTATTTAATGATAATATTATATTTATTACTGAATTGGCATAATTTTCCTGTAAATCCGCAATCACAGAAACATGTTGAGTTTTTGCAAGTACCATGTGCATTACAATTATTAGTACAAGTTTTTTCACTACAGTCTTCTCCCATAAAACCATTATTACAAAGACAATTTCCTTTTACACATAACCCTTTGTCTGAACAGTTGTTTTTACATTTTTTTATTGAACAGTCATCACCTTCATATCCATCTTCACATTGACATGTTCCTGATGCTCCTTCACAATATCCTTTTCCACTGCAGTTATTCTTACACTTTTTATTTTCACAGTAATGTCCAAAAGAACCTGGGAAGCAAGTACATTCTCCTTTTGTTGTATCACATGTACCTCTATTGTGACAATTCCATTTACAGCATTTATTTGAACAGTCAATTCCATAGTAATCTTCTTCGCATATACAAGAATGATTTTTACATATACCGTGTCCTGAACAGTCATTTATACATGATTCTTCTTCACAAAATTTTCCTTTCCATCCAGGTGGACAATGACATATACCGTTGTAGCATTTACCTCCGTGTAAACAAGGGTGATCGCACTTTTTGTACTGACATTTAGGCCCTTCCCATCCTGGATCACATACACATTTCCAATCGTCACAGTGTCCGTGTGGCCCGCAGTCACAGTCTTTTTTATCACATTTTGGTCCGTGCCATCCTTTATGGCATATACATTTTCCATTTTTGTCACATGTACCATTTATTCCGCAGTCGCATTCGGGAATCTCACAGAATTCTCCTTTCCATCCTAAATCGCATAAGCATTTATCGTTCTATAAATTAAATATAAATAAAACTTATAAAAAACATAAATATAATTATATATACTTACAATACATCTCCCGTGAATACACTTCTTAAGACATTTTTTATATTCACAATCCTCTCCATAAAATCCGAAATCGCAAATACAGTTTCCATTCTCACAATGACCATGATTACTGCAGAATTTATTCATACAAGTGTCTACAATATAATTAGTTTGCATAAAATAATATTTTTGTACCTTTTTCGCAGTGAAGTCCAATCCATCCTAGGTCACAAACACATATCCCATTTACACAATGGCCGTGCTCACATTTACACTCAATAATTATAGTTTTGTTTTCTGTTTTATTCTTAGCAAAAAAGTCATCTTCACAGTCCTCTCTTTCGTTTAGGTAAGCTGAGTTTTCTAATTCTTCCATAATTTGAGTTGGTTTTACTAAAAGAAAGTTATTGTAACGGTTGATTGTAAAGTTAAGTATTATAAATTAAGTTTTATTTAGTATTTAGACTTACATTGTTTCAGACTACAAACATAAGTAAGTAAAAGAATCAAAGTAATGTAATTCAAAAATCTAGGTTTCAAAAAACTTTCATTGAAATTCATTAATAAAGTATTATTAAATGATGTTAATTTAATTAATAATAAGTAATTATATTAAGAAATATTTTATGTATTATGTATTTATTATGTATTAAAATAATGACTAAAATTAGTATACTTAAGTAAAATATTTTAATATTTATTTTAAATAAATTTAATTCATCAACTTAACAATCAAAACTTATCTAATTTATCCAACTTAAAAACATTTCTAAGACTTATCTAAGCGAGAGTACTTTTTATCATTTTAATAGCATCTTTGATTTCATCATCATACTCATTTAAATTTTGTTTGTTTTGTGTAAAAAGCTTTTGAAATTCATTAAATTTCTGCTTTGCGTTTACTATCATATCATTATTTATCAAAGATATTGTGTAGTTAATCAATGTAATATAACTCCTATATATAAATTAATAAATAAAATAAGAAAAATTCATTATTATATTAATAAAAGTATTACTGTTCTAACTCTAATGATTTATCATAATATAAAGTAGCCGTTGAAATATCACCCAATTTTGTTAATATCACACCTAAATACATATAAATGATAGCAATATCTGATTTAAGATTTAATGCACAATTCATATAGTGAAAAGCGCTCACGTATTGTTTAGTATAACAATAGACTAGTCCTAAATTGAAATTAACAATCCATTCGAAAGGGTCTAAGTAAATTGCCTTCTTCATACAGGTAATTGCTGCAATATATTTTTGTTTAGAACAGAAACATAGCCCTAAGTTATTCCATACTAGTGGAGAGTTTGGATTGGATATTGATGCTAGTTTATATTTGGCACTAGCTGAATCGTAATCGCCTTTATCTTGATAGATTGAAGCTGCTCCTAGTAAGGCCTGTTAAAATGTGAGTAAGAAAAATATAAAGAAAATAAGTAAGTATAAGTATATTAAGTATTAGTAATAATATATAAGTATTAGTATATTATTTGTACATTTGTAAAAGAAACATCATATTTCATAGCCTTTGTAAAGTACTCTAAGGCTGAGTTAGTATTATATAATTTTAAATAGATTGATCCTATTGCAGTTATAACTTCGGTGTTCTCTGGAACAAGCCTTAATTAAAGTATAAATTATTTAATTAGATAATATATACTCTAAGACGTTTTTATATTTCTCCAATGCGTCTTCAAAATTTTGTTGTAGTATTGAAATCTTTCCAAGTTGGATAACGGCTTGTTCATTAGGAAAGATTTTCATAGAGATTTCAAATGATTTTGTGGCTTCTTCGTAATTACCAAGATTCATATAGCATAATCCTCTTTGGTAGTTAGTGTCCTAAATGATCAAATAAATTATTAATTAGGAAATCATTAGTTTCTTATAATATCAAAATATGTAAATTAATGTAAATCATTTAATTTATTTACCCAGTCTTTTTCATTTCTTAGCAATACTTCGTTATAAATATCTATTGCCATTTTATATTTTCCTAATAAAGAAAGACTTTTTCCTATTTCTTTCATTGATTGTAAATTATTTTCATTAAAATTATATAATTTCCTTAATATTTCTAAACTTTCGTTTACTTCTCCTCTGCTCCTTTTTACAAGTGCTTTAATATACATAGAAAATTGAGACTCGAATTTATCATCTTTTCCATGTAAATTTACTAAGTTTAAACATTCATCAAATTCCTAAAGGTGTTATAAGTATTAATTGATATTATTAATATTGTTATTATGGATTTTTATGTGTTTTAACTTACAGATCTAATAAATAATGAATAGGCAAGCCAATTGATATTGTCTTTTTCGTTAACACTTGTTTCGTTTCTTTGAGGGATTTTCTTTTTCATTTCTTTAGCATGTTCTTCGTCGATATCAACATAATGTGTTATATCATGAGTAGTAACAGTTGCATTATCATCTTTATCAGTTTTTCCGATTTGTTTCATAAATTTTATAATGTATTTATTATTTTATTATAATGTTAAATGTTAAATAAGTAATGATAGTATTCATAATAAATAAATATATATTCAATTAACTCAATTTACCCAATGTCTAATTTAGATTAGTTAACTACTTATATAATATTAAATTCTCTTTAATATTAATAAATGGCTAAGCCAATGTTAACAACTTTTATTTTATTTATTATAGCTCTTCTATTCTTACTTAATTTAGTAGTAGTTCATTCCCAAGATCAAAACAGTCAAAATCAATCACAGAATCAATCACAAGATCAAAACAATCAATCACAATCACAATCTCAAAACAATCAAAATAAGCCAAGCAATAAAGATGACCACCACCATGACGACCATGACGATGACAACGATGATGACTTTAAAGTCTACAAAAAATGTAAAGAAACATGGTCAAACGATAAATTATGGTGCGACGCTGATCTTTCCAAAAATTATACATTATGCGAGAGTGATTCTTTACAAGGCCCAAACAAATTCGATGGAGATCATGTTACTTTAATAGCAACTTATTTATTCAATGTAAAATATTTAAACACGCGTAATAAATATTGTAATTGCGGGAAAGAGTGTAATCCTCGTCATATTAATACATGCTTAACAATCTATACATTCAATAGAGAAAAAGACTTAAACAAGTTTTGGTCTGAGTTTAAAATGGGGGAGTACAAAGAAGATATTAATATTAAAGATTTGAGAAGATCTATCGATGATGGTTTTATACTATTTTATAAGTTGAAAGATGAAAAAGATGTTAAAATGATATATAGAGTAAAACATGAAAAGGTATATTCATTCGATGCTAATGGGAATACTCAGAAGAATGATCTTAGATATATGGATCATAATGTAGAAAGATATGATGGATGGTTTCCACATGATTCAAGGCGTGTGAGTTAAAATAGTGAAATAGTAATATAGTGAATTAGTATTTAATAAAAATTATAATAAAAAAGATAATAATATTATTATGGTAAAGTATCATTATTTTATAGTAATTTTTGTGTGTTATTGTAATTTATTTATGCAATATAAACTTTAAAATATAAACTATAAACTTTAAAATATAAACTACATATGTTTAAAATAAATTATTTTATATAATTTATAAATGAATTCATTAAAAGATGAAATATTAAAACTAAAAGCTCAAAAGAAAGCAAACGAAGAAAAGAAGTTTACCAGACAAAGTGATATTATTGAAGAAAAGATAAAAGAAAATAAAGCAAACGAAACAATACTTAAAAACTTTGATGATATAGAAAAAGAACGTGAAACTTGGTTTAAAGATCAAAAGATTATTTTTCAGCCTAGTACTACATTTAAAAATTCTCATGCTGAATTTTTTAATTTTAAAAAATGTGAGAAGAAGCCAAAACAAAATAGGAATAAGTTAAATCCATCAATTGATACATCAAAACCAACAGAAATTGACGAAAAAGTAGATGGAGATGGGGAATTTAATAGCTTGGCTGATAATTTAAGTAAGTAATTATAGTGCTATATATTTATATATTTTTTACTTATTTTGATTAGAAAAAGCTGAAGAAACAAAAGAATCAAAAGAGAAAGAACTAAAAGAAAAGGAGTTCGAAAAGAAATATAATGATGTTTTATTAACCAAAGAAGTTATATTCGATAGACTAAGACGAATAAAGGCTCCAGTTACACTATTTGGAGAAATAATGAAAGATAGACAAAGAAGATTATACAGACTTGAAAATGGAGAAAGTGAAGAGTTAATATACGGAACAAAAGGAAGAAAAGAATATGTCGAAGAAAAAATAGAAATAAAAAATGATAATAATAATGATGATAATGAAATTGATTACGATAACTTAGATGACAATATAAGTAATTTTGATGATAAGAATGATAACAATATGGAATTTGATACTTTTGATGATAATAATCTTAAGAAGTGGGTTAATAAAACAAAACCAAACAAGTAAGTTAATCATAATATAATATATATTAAAAATGTAATTAAGCATTAATATTAACTTCTAATAGTGCTATTGAATTTCATAAAGATAACAATACACATTCAGTTAAAAAAGTAGTTAATACAAAAAAATTCTCGAAAGAATTTAAAAATGAAGAGTTGTATACATGGTATCAAAAAATATTCCAAGAATGGGAATCAGAATTAACAAGGGTAAGACTAATAAAATATACATATAATTTTAGGAAATTGATATGGAGATGAGAAAGACTTCTGAAGGAAGACAGCGTGTAGGAATATTTCGTCAATGTAAGAGATATATGAAGCCCTTAATGAAGCTATTTAAAACTAATGTAACTTAATTATTGTTTAATATACAATGACTTATTATAATAGACAACTCCTTCCGACATTCTCGATAAATTATTTGAAGTTATGGTTTATTGTATGGATAGAGATTACGTTAAAGCAAATGATAAATATATTGAGATCGCAATAGGAAATGCTCCTTGGCCTGTTGGGGTTACTATGGTTGGTATACACGAAAGATCTGGAAGATCTAAAATTTATAACTCACAAGTAGCTCATATATTAAACGATGAAACACAAAAAAGGTATTTACAAAGTGTTAAAAGAATAATGAGTGTATGTCAAAGGATTTATGCAACAACACCTTCAAAATCAGTTTATAGTTAATTATTAACTGATAGTTGTAGTTAATTTGAACTACATGAATTAATTAGTTATAAATATTAAGAATAGATTAATATAAAATTTAATTATATTCAATATGATGCAATAAACTATAAATTAAATAAAATATAAATATTAATAAATCAATGTTTATTTATCAAATTAAATACTTATTCATTAATTATATTATTTATCTTATCTTATCAATTATAAATAAAATTAAATAATAATAAATATTTAAACTTCTTCATCTTCATCATCCCAATCATTATTAAAGTCATTAATTTCAAACTCCTTTTGTATATCATAAACAAACTTTTCTGATTCAGGTAATATTGCATTTTTCTGATAGTCCTTCTCCATTTCAGCTTTATATTTATTTAATTCTTCTGTTGTAAGTTTATTTAAATTTTTAGTTGTTAAATCTTCTTTATTAATCTCTTGTGACCCTTTTAAATCTTGAGATTCTTGTAATTTGTTATTAGATTCTTCAATCTCCTTATCATTTTGGTTGTTTTTACTATCATTTGGTTTAAGCTTTGCTAAATGAGCCTTTAGTTTTTCAACCAATTCTATTAATAAAAATGATTAGAATTTCTATATAAACTTATATATGCTTTTATATATGTAATCATTTACTTAATATTTCATTTGGATGGATCTTTTTATTATCTAAGTATCTGTAATGTCTTTCGTATATTTCTTTTAGAACTTCTTTTATATTTGAATCGAATTGAAGTTTGATTAATTTAATTTTATGATGATATAATTTGCCTGTACTTTTGACTTGATATTCCAAAACTTTAATGTTAATTTGTATAAGATTATATGTTGAATTTAATTATTTGGTTATTTGGTTATTATATAAAGTTACTTCCTACTTATTTGAGGAGGACCATATTTTAATCCAAATCTTTTAGGAAGATAATCGGAACTTTGGAAAAATTTGGTTTTCTCTTCGCTTGAATTATTTTTCATTTTATTATGATAAGTTTTTATTAAATTAATAATATGTTTTAAGAATTTAAGTAATGAATTATATTAATTAATATTAATATATAATTTAGTTAAGTTAATTTTTAAGTACTTATTATTAAGAAATTATTTAGTTTATAGGGAATGGGGATTGGGGATTGGGGATTGGGGATTGGGCCCAATCCCCAATCCCCAATCCCCAATCCCCAAAATTTATTAAATAAAA